>Ga0209187_1000208_pt1 | contig 128224 bp, 102 predicted proteins | sample BantaG_FD_187430 | JGI IMG/M metagenome (GOLD analysis project Ga0209187, IMG submission 187430) | Marine algal microbial communities from Bantry Bay, Ireland - BantryBay_4 metaG (SPAdes) (version 2) | ecosystem: Host-associated > Algae > Red algae > Unclassified | place: Bantry Bay, Ireland...
TGGAGCGTGAAAGGGGCCGAGGCGATCCTCACCTATCGGAGTGCCGTGTTAAACGATCGATACGATGCGGCCTGGACCAAAAATTCGACGATGGTGGCTTGAGTGGCTATTCTGAATGCATGCACCCACGCGCGGATGGCTGTCGGTTTTTTCCTTTTCTCGCGGTTGCTTGTTTGCATACTCGGACGGTTCGCCCACCGCCTTTGGCGAACGCACAATTTAAACCTCAACCTTGGTTGGTTCACTCATGTCACGCATTGTAAAAGCCGGTCTCATTCAAGCCTCCTCGACTCATTCCGGCGCGGAAGATCCCACGGTCATCCGCGAGGCGATGATTGAAAAACATCTCAAGCTGATCGACGAGGCCGCCGCCAAGGGTGTGCAGGTGCTCTGTCTCCAAGAGCTGTTTTACGGTCCCTACTTTTGTGCCGAACAAAACACCCGCTGGTACAGCATCACCGAGAAGATTCCGGACGGTCCCACCACGCAGTTGATGTGTGAAGTCGCCAAGAAACACAACATAGTGATGATCGTCCCGATCTACGAAGTCACCATGGACGGGGTCTACTATAACACCGCCTCGGTGATCGACGCCGACGGCACCTATCTCGGCAAATACCGCAAGCAACACATCCCGCATTGCAACCCCGGCTTCTGGGAAAAATTCTATTTCCGTCCCGGCAACGGCGGTTATCCCGTGTTCGATACTGCCGTCGGAAAAATCGGCGTGTACATCTGCTACGACCGCCACTTTCCCGAAGGCGCTCGTGCCCTCGCCCTGAACGGCGCGGAGATCGTGTTCAATCCCAGCGCCACCGTCGCCGGACTGAGCGAGTACCTGTGGAAGCTCGAACAACCCGCCCACTGCGTCGCCAACGGCTATTACATCGGCGCGATCAACCGCGTCGGCGTCGAAGAGCCGTGGAAGATCGGCGAGTTCTACGGCCAAAGTTATTTTTGCAACCCGCGCGGCCAGTTGGTCGCCGAGGGCTCACGCGACCAAGATGAGATTATCGTCGCCGACCTCGACCTCGACATGATCCGCGAGGTTCGTGACACGTGGCAGTTTTTCCGCGACCGCCGTCCCGACGCCTACGACGAAATCGTGCGTCCTTAATGCGGGCTTCGCCCGCAAGTAGTTAGCAGCCAGTCGTCGGTAGTTAGTAGACCCTAGTCAGGAATTGGAACATGAACAACTCGCCCGAACTGCCACCCCACCCTCACACGCCCAAACCTTACAACGGCCTGCCGCTGGCGGAGACCCTGCGGATGCGCAAGGAGTTCCTGACCCCGGCGATCATCACCTATCACGCCGACAACCCGTTCCAAATTGTCGAGGGCAATATGCAGTATGTCTACGACGAGACGGGACGCCGCTACCTCGATGGCTTCGCCGGCATCGTCACCGTCAGTTGCGGACATTGCCATCCCGCGATCACCGCCGCGGCGCACCAACAACTCGACACGCTGGTGCACACCACCACCATTTACCCGAACCAAGAAGCAGCGCTCTACGGCCAGGCCTTGGCTGCGAAAATGCCCGGCGATCTCGGCGTCTGCTACTTCGTCAACTCGGGTTCGGAGGCGAACGACCTCGCCCTGTTGATGGCCCGTCTGCACACCGGCAACTACGACATCATCGCGCTGCGCAACGCCTATCACGGCGGCGGACATTCGACGATGGGACTGACCGCGCACGGCACGTGGAAATACAATACGCCGCAAGGCTTCGGCGTGCATCACGCTCTGAACCCGGATCCCTACCGCGGCCCCTTCGCCGACCACGATGATCCGGCAACCGCCTATGCCAACGATGTGAAGGAACTGATCGAGTTCGCCACGCCGGGCCGCATCGGCGCGTTCATTGCCGAGTCGATCCAAGGCGTCGGCGGCGCGGTGGTGTTCCCCGAAGGCTATCTCAAACAAACCTACGACATCGTCCGCGAACACGGCGGCCTATGCATCGCCGACGAGGTCCAAGCCGGCTTCGGTCGGACCGGTTCGAACTACTGGGGTTTCGAATCTCAAGGCGTGCAGCCCGACATCGTGGTGATGGCCAAAGGCATCGGCAACGGCTTCCCGCTCGCTGCCGTCGTGACCACGCCGGAGATCGCCGCCTCTCTGACCTCGCGCATCCACTTTAATACCTACGGCGGCAACCCGTTTATCTCACGGGTCGGCCGCGCCGTCATCGAAGCCATCGACGCCGACGGCTTGCAGGCCAACTGCGCCAGCACCGGCGGCTTCCTGCTCGACGAACTCAGCAAGCTCGCCGACAAACACGACATCATCGGCCAAGTTCGCGGACGCGGTCTGATGATCGGCGTCGAACTCGTCACCGACCGCAAGACCAAGACGCCCGCCACCCAAGAATGCGCCGCCGTCTGGAACAAAGCCAAAGACCTCGGACTCCTGCTCGGCAAAGGCGGACTGTCCGGCAACGTCCTACGCATCAAGCCACCGATGTGCATCACCCGCGACGACGCCGCGTTCATGGTGGCGGTCCTCGACCAGGCATTCGCCGAACTTTAATGGAATCATGAATCTACGCCCCAAACTCACGGCCGAACAGGCCGCCGCGAACCTCGCCGAGAAGGAACCCGCTTACAGCGCTCAAGAAGCACGCGTAGAAGCGGACCGTTGCCTGTATTGCTACGACGCGCCCTGCATCATGGCCTGCCCGACCGGCATCGACATCCCCGGCTTCATCCAGAAAATTTCTACCGGCAATCTCACCGGTTCGGCGCGGACCATTCTCGAATCAAACATTCTCGGCAACAGTTGCGCCCGCGTCTGTCCGACCTCGGTGCTGTGCGAAGGCGCATGCGTGTTGGAAGACCGCGACAAGAAGCCGATCAAGATCGGACGCCTGCAACGCTTCGCCACCGACCATGTGTTGCAGAACAACATTCAAGTGGTGAAACCCGCGGCCGAGAAGAGTGGCAAGAAAGTCGCCTTGGTTGGCGGCGGACCCGCGAGTCTGGGCTGCGCCGCCGAACTGGTTCGGCTCGGGCATGACGCCGTCATCTTCGAAAAGAAACCGGCTGCCGGCGGACTCAACACCTACGGCATCGCGGTGTATAAAATGGCACCGCAAGTGAGCATCGAAGAAGTCGAAATGATCAAAGAACTCGGTGTCGAAATACGCGAGAGCGTCGAAGTCGGTAAGGACATCACGATGGACGAACTGCGCAAAGACTACGATGCCGTGTTCCTCGGCATCGGACTCGGCGGTTCGCGTCGACTCGGTTTTCCCGGCGAAGATCTGCCAGGCGTGGTCGAAGCCGTCGACTTTATCGAACAACTGCACCGCAAGCCTTTGGACCAAGTCCCGGTCGGCGAACACGTGGTCGTGCTTGGTTGCGGCAACACCGCCATTGACGCCTTGGTACAATCGAAAAAACTTGGTGCGACTACTGCCACCATCGCTTACCGACGTGGCGAAGCCGACATGTCCGCGTATCCGTTTGAGTACGAGTGGGCGAAGCAAGCCGGCTGCCAGTTCGAGTTTGATGCCTCGCCGGTGGAGGTGCTCAGCGACAACGGCGCGATTACCGGCATGCGCCTCGCGCGCGCCGACGGTAGCGAGTTTACCTTGCCCGCCGACATGGTGATTCTGTCGCTCGGACAAAGCAAAATGCGCGAGACCCTCGCCGGCTGGCTGCCCGATCTCGAACTCGACCCGCGCGGCGTGATCGTGGTCGACCCACTAAGTTCGGCGACCAATATTGAAGGGGTTTACGCGGGCGGCGACGCGGCCAACGGCGGCGCCGAGGTGGTCAACGCGGTCGCCGACGGTAAAAAAGCTGCGCTCGATATGCATCAGAAATTTACGGGGGAAACGATAAACCCTCCGGTGCAAACCACGCGCTACGGCGAAGAGAAGGTTTTTGGTTCGGGCTTAGAAAATCCCGTGCGCGCCCCCGAACTCGAAGCCACATATTTTTTAAAGAAGGAACGCTGAGCATGGCTGATTTAAGTGTCGATTTTTGCGGGGTAAAGAGCCCCAACCCGTTCTGGATTGCCAGCGGACCACCGGGCAACACGGCCCACCAATGCCACCGCGCGTTCGAGGCGGGCTGGGGCGGCGTGGTGTGGAAAACCATTGGTGATCCGATCGTCAACACCTCCTCGCGTTACAGTGCGATTGACATCGGCGGCATGCGTGCGGCCGGGTTCAACAACATCGAACTGATCAGCGACCGCGCGCCCGAAACCAACTTCCGCGAGATCCGTGAGGTCAAAGACCGCTGGCCGGACCGGGTGGTGGTCGCCTCGCTCATGGTGGAAACCCGCGAGCAATGGCACGAGTACGTCAGGCGTTCGGAAGATGCCGGCGCGGACGCGATCGAGTGCAACTTCGGCTGCCCGCACGGCATGTGCGAACGCGGCATGGGTTCAGCCGTCGGCCAAAATCCCAAGGTCATTCAAACCATCGTCGAGTGGTGCGCCGAAGTCGCGAAGATCCCAGTGATCGTCAAACTCACGCCAAACATCAGTGATATCGTACAACCCGGTCGCGCCGCAAAACTCGGCGGCGCCGACGCGGTCTCGCTGATCAACACCATCAATAGCATCACCAACGTCAACCTCGACACCTTCGTCCCCGAACCCGCCGTCGCCGGCAAGACGAGCCACGGCGGTTACTGCGGACCCGCGGTCAAACCAATCGCGCTCAACATGGTTGAGACCCTCGCAAACGACGCCGAGATGAATCTCCCCATCTCCGGTATCGGCGGGATTGGTACGTGGCGCGACGCAGCCGAGTTCATCGCGCTCGGCGCCACCACCGTGCAAGTCTGCACCGCCGCCATGCACTACGGCTTCCGCATCGTCGCCGACATGACCGAAGGCCTCAGCGATTACCTCGACAGCAAAGGCATGGCTTCGGTCAACGAACTGCGCGGCCGCGCCCTAGAAAGCATCCGCCGCTGGGAGCACCTCGATCTCAACTATAAGCGCATCGCCAAGATCGACTACGACCAATGCATCGGCTGCAACATGTGCTACATCGCCTGCGAAGACGGCGCCCACCAGTGCATCGACCTCGTCGCTCCCGACAAACTCGGGGTCGACCTCGGACCCGGCCGCCTGCCCGGCAAAGCCGTGCCGAGTGTTCGCGAAAAAGACTGCGTCGGCTGCAACCTCTGCGCCATTGTCTGCCCGGTCGACAACTGCATCTCCATGGTAGAAGTCGACAGCGGCAAGGAACCGATGAGCTGGACCCAGTACCAAGCCAGACTTGCCGACGGCAGTATGGAAGCCATACCCCCACACCACTAATTTTAACCCCACCAAGGATCTTCATGTCCCTGCTCCCCTGCCCTATTCTGATCAACGGTTCTTGGACCACGCCCGCCGGCGTGAAAACCATGCCGGTCAACAATCCCTCCACCGGCGAAGTGATCGCCGAAGTGCCGATGTGCGACGCGGACATCGTCGATAGTGCCGTCCAAGCTGCCGCCGACGCCTTTGATGGCTGGTGGCAAACCCCGCCGGTCGAACGCATCCGCGTGATGATGCGCTACTGCATTTTGCTCGAAGCGAACTTCGAGGAGATCTCCGCGCTGATCGTTCAAGAACATGGCAAGACGATGACCGAAGCCCGCGGCGATCTGCGCCGCGGCATCGAAGTGGCTGAGTACGCCTGCGGTATCACCGACATGCTCAAGGGCGAGATTCTCGAAAACGTGGCGCGTGGAATCGATTGCAGTATGGTGCGTCAGCCAGTCGGCGTCTGCGTCGGCATCTGCCCCTACAATTTTCCTGCGTTGGTGCCAATGTGGATGTACCCGATCGCGGTCGCCTGCGGAAATACCTTCGTGCTGAAGCCGAGCGAGAAGGTTCCGCTCACCGCCAACCGACTGATCGAACTGTTCGAGGAGGCCGGCCTGCCGCCCGGCGTATTTCAAGTGGTGCACGGCGGGCGCGAATGCGTCGACGCGCTGCTCAACCATCCCAAAGTCGCCGCGATCTCCTTCGTCGGTTCGTCGCCCGTGGCCGAATACATCCACCGGACTGGCACTGCCAACGGCAAGCGTGTGCAAGCCGCCGGCGGCGCGAAAAACTTTGTCGTGGTCATGCCCGACGCGGACTTCGACAAAGCGGTGGACGGACTCACCGACGCGGCCTTTGGTTGTTCGGGGCAGCGCTGTATGGCCGGCTCGACCGCGATCACGGTGGGTTCGGCGGCGGAACGTTTTGTGCCGGCCATCGCCGCGTCCGCCCGTTCGCTCACGGTGGGTCCGACCTTCAAAGACCGTTCGGTCAAACTCGGCGGCGTGATCACTGCCGAACACCGCGACCGCGTCGCCAGCCTGATCCAGACTGGCGTGGATGAAGGTTGCGAGTTGCTGGTCGACGGACGCGACGTCAAAGTGGACGAGTTTCCGAACGGCTTTTACATGGGCGCCAGCGTGCTCGATCAGGTGAAGGAAGGGATGAAAATTTTTGAGGAGGAAGTGTTCGGCCCGGTGCTCAACGTGATGCACGAAGACGACCTCGACGACGCGATCGCGCTGGCTGGCCGGGTGTCGTTCGGCAATGGCGCGTGCATCTACACGCAGAGCGGCCGTAGCGCGCGCGAGTTCCGCCACCGCGTGAAAGCGGGCATGGTCGGCATCAACGTCGGCGTGCCAGCGCCGCTCGCTTACTTCCCGTTCTCCGGTTGGGACTATTCCTTCTTCGGTGATCTCCACCTGCAAGGCCGCGAAAGTGTGATGTTCTACACCCGCGCCAAAGTGTTCACCGAACGCTGGTTCGCGCCCGGCGAAGGCGATGTCTGGCACAAGGACGACTGATATGAGCATCTTAATTAAAAACGGCGAGATCGTCACCGCCGACAAACAGTTCACCGCCGACGTATACTGCGAAGGCGAAACCATTTCCGCCATCGGCGAGAACCTCGATGTCACCGCCGACGAGGTGATCGACGCGAGTGGCAAATATGTCTTCCCTGGGTTCATCGACCCGCACGTGCACATCTATCTGCCGTTCATGGGGACGTTTTCAAAAGACACCTATGACAGTGGCAGCCGCGCCGCGCTGGTTGGGGGAACGACGACGCTGATCGAGATGTGCTGCCCCTCGCGTTCGGAGGAGCCGATTGCGGCCTTCAATCTGTGGAACGGCAAAGCAGAAGGCGTGTCGGCCTGTGACTACACGTTTCATATGGGCGTCACGCGGTTCGATGAAGAGGCCGAGAAACAGCTCCGACAAATCGTCGACGCGGGCATTACCTCGTTCAAAGTGTTCCTCGCGTATAAAGGCGCGTTCGGGATCGACGACGCCGAACTCTACGACACGCTCAAGTTGGCCAAAGAACTCGGCGTGGTGGTCACCGCCCACTGCGAAAACGCCGATTTGGTCGCCCGCACTCAAGCCCGTTTGGTCGCCGAAGCAAAAGTCGGACCGGAGTGGCACGAACCCTCGCGGCCCATTCAAGTCGAAGCCGAAGGCTGCCACCACTTGATGACTTTTGCCGAGATGACTGGCGCAGAAGTTTACGTGGTACACACCAGTTGCAAGCCAGCGGTTGACGCACTCACCGACGCCCGCGAACGCGGCGTTCAAGTTGGCATCGAGACGGTGATCCCCTACCTCGTTCTCGATAGCAGCTACGCCGAACGCCCCGATTTCGAAGGCGCGAAGTGGGTGATGTCGCCACCGATCCGCGCCAAAGAACACCAAGACTACCTCTGGCAAAAACTCGCCGACGGCACCATTCAAACGGTCGGCACCGATCACGCTCCGTTCGACTTCCACACGCAGAAGCACATGGGCCATCCGGACGCCGACAAAGCGGTCGACGCGCAGTTCAATTCGACTGGCACCGCTGCTAATTTTACCCTGATTCCGAACGGCATTCCCAGCGTCGAGGAACGGGTTAACCTGCTCTACACCTACGGCGTAACCACCGGAAAAATCGACCTGCAGACCTTCGTCGCTGTCGCCAGTACGAACGCAGCCAAGCAGTTCGGGCTGCATCCACGCAAAGGCGATGTGGTGGTCGGCGGCGATGCGGATCTCGTGGTCTACGATCCCGAGTACCGCGGCAAGATCAGCGTCGACACCCAACTGATGGACACCGACTACAGCGGTTTCGAAGGCATGGAGATTTCCGGTCGGCCGCATCTGGTGACGGTGCGTGGTGAAGTCGCCGCCCGCGACGGCGCGTTCGTCGGCACCCTCGGACGCGGCCAACTTTTACGCCGAGGCACATCGGAACAAACATGAACACGCCCGGCCAAGCTTTCAGCGAAGCGCTCGCCGCAGAAACCCCGCTGCAACTGCCCGGCGTGATCAACGCCTACGCCGCGATCCTCGCCCGCGACGCCGGGTTCCGCGCGCTGTACCTTTCTGGAGCCGGCGTCGCCAACGCCTCTTATGGTCTTCCGGACCTCGGCATGACCAGTCTCGACAACGTGCTGGAGGATGTGCGTCGCATCACCGGTGCTGTCGATCTGCCGTTGCTGGTCGACGCGGACACCGGCTGGGGCAGCGCGTTCGGGGTGGCCCGCTCCATCACCGAACTCGGTCGTGCCGGCGCGGCTGGATGCCACATCGAAGACCAAGTCGCCGCCAAGCGTTGCGGACACCGGCCCAACAAACAAATCGTCTCCAGTTCTGAGATGTGCGACCGCATCAAGGCCGCCTGCGACGGACGGATCGATGACAGTTTCGTGGTGATGGCCCGAACCGACGCGGTCGCGCCCGAGGGTCTGGACGCCGCCATCGAACGCTGCCAGGCCTACGTCGCGGCTGGCGCCGACATGATTTTCAGCGAAGCGCTCGAGTCACTCGACGACTACAAACAAGTGACCGCCGCGCTCGACGTGCCGGTGTTGGCAAACATCACCGAGTTCGGCAAGACGCCGCTGTTCACCGTCGACGAACTCGGCGAGGCCGGCATCGCCATCGCGCTCTATCCGCTGAGCGCGTTCCGCGCGATGAGCCAGGCCGCGTTCAATGTCTTTTCCGCCCTGCGCAAACAGGGCACCCAAGCCGCGAGCCTTGACGCCATGCAAACCCGCGCCGAACTTTACGATCACCTCGGCTATCACGCTTACGAAACGAAACTCGACGATCTGTTTGGAGAAAGTGAAACCCAATGAGCGACTCAAGCAAGCCCCCCAAGACCCCCAACACCAAAGGCCTCGCCGGTGTCACCGCCGGCGAAACCCACATCTGCACCGTCGGCAAGGAAGGCGTTGGCCTCACCTACTTCGGTTACGGCATCCACGATCTCTGTGAGCATTGCGGATTCGACGAAGTGTCCTACCTGCTGCTTCACGGAGAGCTGCCAAACGCCGCCGAACTCAGCACCTGGCAGGCCGAACTCGTCGCCCGACGCGAACTACCCGACGCCTTAAAAGACACCCTCGCGGCCATCCCAAAGGACGCCCATCCCATGGACGTCCTGCGCACCGGCGTCTCCATGCTCGGCTGTCTCGAACCCGAAAATATGTTCGAAAGCGGCCCGCGCGACGGACGCGAAGTAGCAGTCCGCCTGCTAGCCGCCATGCCGGGTATGCTCTGCTTCTGGTACCACGCGGCGCACCATGGCAAACGCATCAAACTCGACAGCGGCGAACCAACGCTCGCCGGTCATTTCGCCAAGCTGCTCAGCCAAGCCGAACCCGATCCGCTCATCCGCGAGGTGCTCGACACCTCGCTGATCCTCTACGCCGAACACGAGTTCAACGCCTCCACCTTCACCGGTCGGATCGTCACCTCGACCCTCAGTGATATGTACTCCGCCGTGACCGCCGCCATTGGTGCCCTGCGCGGTCCGCTGCACGGCGGCGCCAACGAAGCGGCGATGGCCCTGATCGAACAGTTCGATTCGCCCGACGCGGCCGAGTCGGCAGTGATGGAGATGCTCGCGAAGAAAACCAAGATTATGGGCTTCGGTCACCGCGTGTATAAAATCAGCGACCCGCGTTCCGATATCATCCAAGAGTGGTCGCGCAAGTTGTCCGAACAGCGCGCCGCAAAGGGCAACCCGTCGCCGCTCTACGCGGTCAGCGAACGCATCCACGCCGTGCTCAAACGCGAAAAGAACCTATTCCCAAATCTCGATTTCTACAGTGCCAGCGCCTATCACTTCTGCGGGATTCCCACCGAGATGTTCACCCCGATCTTCGTGCTCTCACGGGTCACCGGATGGACTGCACACAACCTCGAACAACGCGCCAATAACCGACTCATCCGTCCGTCCGCCGACTACATTGGTCCGCCGACCCGGAATGTCACACCGTTGGCGGAGCGTTCTTAATTCACGATCGAAACTCTCTCATGTCTGCCCGTATTTCCACCAACCGCCCCGAACCCGATCCGCTGTTCTGCGAGATCGCCGACTACATCCTCTCCGAACGCAGCGAAAGCGAGGAGGCGCGTTCGACCGCCCATTATTGCCTGCTCGACAGTTTGGGTTGCGCGTTCCAAGCGCTCGATTTCCCCGCCTGCGTTCAACGCCTCGGACCGGTGGTGCCGGGCGCGTCGATGGCCGGCGGGGCGCGTGTGCCGGGCACCGATTTCGAACTCGATCCGGTGCGGGCCGCGTTCAATCTCGGCGTGATGATTCGCTGGCTGGATTTCAACGACACCTGGCTAGCAGCGGAATGGGGCCATCCCTCCGACAACCTTGGCGGTATCATCGCCTTGGCCGATTATCTGCACCGCAGCGGGCAGCGTTCGATAACCGTGGCGGACGTTCTCGGTTGGTCGATTAAAGCTCACGAGGTGCAAGGTGTCCTCGCGCTCGAAAATAGTTTCAACCGCGTCGGACTCGACCATGTCCTGCTGGTGCGCATCGCCAGCACCGTCGTCGCCGCCGGCATGCTCGGCGCCACCCGCGAACAGGTGATCAACGCCCTGTCAAACGCCTGGTTGGACGGTGGCGCGCTGCGAACCTACCGCCACGCCCCCAACACCGGCGTACGCAAATCTTGGGCGGCCGGCGACGCGACTAGCCGCGGTGTGTGGCACGCCTTGATGGCGGTGAACGGTGAGATGGGCTACCCGTCCGGCATGACCGCAGAGGGCTGGGGCTTTCAAGATGTGCTGTTTAAGGGCAAGCCAGTGGTGCTGTCGCAAGCGCTCGGCAGCTACGTCATGGAGAACATTCTGTTCAAAATTTCCTTCCCGGCCGAGTTCCATTCGCAGACCGCCGTCGAAGCCGCCATCAAATTGCATCCACAGGTGAAAGACCGGCTCGACGACATCGAAACGATTCTCCTCGAAACCCATGAAAGCGCGGTGCGGATCATCGACAAGAAAGGTCCCTTGCACAATCCGGCGGACCGCGATCACTGCCTGCAATATATGGTCGCCATCGGCCTGCTCAAAGGCGACTTAATCGCGGAAGATTACGAAGACGATGTGGCCAGCGATCCGAGAATCGACCAGTTGCGCGAGCAGATGATCGTCGTCGAGGAGCCCGCCTACACTCGTTCGTATCTCGAACCATCAGAGCGATCAATCGCGAACGCGATGACCGTGACGTTCAAGGATGGCAGCAAGACCGAACGGGTCGAGATCCTCTATCCAGTCGGCCACCGACGACGTCGCGACGAAGGCATTCCTTTGTTGATGCAGAAGTATGCCGCCAATCTCGAACGCTGCTTCGGTGCGCCGCGTGGGGCGGAGATCTACGCTGCTTGCGAGGATCAGGATGCGTTGCCAGCGATGACGATTGATGCGTTCGTTGATTTGTTTATGAGCCCGAAAGCATAGACTCGGCGTGGTGGTTGGATTCGGTTTACGCACGTACGACAAAGAAAAACGCCGGCCCTACGGAAAGGAACCGGCGCTTGCATCGGCTGGTTAAGACTCAGAGCCTACGTGGCTTAGGGAGCGGCGAGCGCTCCTGGCGCGGAGAGAATGCCTTCCGCATCTCCGTCATCAAATCCACAGATCGGATTGATCAGCGGTAGCACACCAACACCTTCCGCGCCCTGCATGATTTTTGAACGAACCATTTCGCTCGTTAATGCAACACCGGATTCATCGGCTTGTTGATAGAGAAGCGCGACAACCCCGGACGTAATGCCAGCGGACATGCTCGATCCGCCGATAATGTTGATTCCACCACCGATGCCAGTCGACCTCATCTCGTTGAAAAACGCGATGCAATCAGTGTTAAGGAATTCGTTCCGGGTTCCCGGCGCGGAAATCGTCACACCAATCCGGGTGTCCGGGTCGTACGCGCCAGCCGTCGCGAATTGCGATGTGCTGTCGGCGACGATTCCTTCTAAGAAAACATCGCATGCGCTGGGCCCGTTCGTTGCGCTCGTACTTGCGACCGCGATCACCTCGGGATAGCCAGCTGGAATAACGTCCTTGACCACCTCGCCACAGGTATTTCCGGCGGACACCACAACGGTAATCCCCAGATTCTCAGTTAAGGTCTGAATGCTCTGCCGGTACGCGGGATTGTCATCCAGCGCGCCTGGACGGCCCAAACTCATGTTGACCACCTTGATGGCCGGGCGAACCTTCTGAGCATTTTCGGCAACCCAATCAAGTCCAGCAATGATGTCCGAATCCACCCCTCGATTGAATTCGTTCAGGACTTTTACGGAATACAACGTTGCCCGTGGAGCCACACCGACCGAAAAGCGGTCATTGTCAATGGCCGCTGCCAGACCAGCCACATGCGTGCCATGCCCATTGTCATCAAACTGATTCTCAAACGCGGAAAAATAGGTCGCTGAAACCCGCAGGTCAACGTGACGGCGGTCAATGCCCGTGTCGATGACCGCAATGCCGACGCCTCGACCGTCGAAGGCAAGTTCCCCCGGTGCCGCACCAATGCGTAGCACGCCGGATGGAATCGTTTGCGTGCTCGGTCGGGCTGGATTCTCTGGGCGGACGTCTTTTAATAGGTCCTCGATATTTTGCAGGTATTCCCGCTGTCCCCGCAGCCACTTATCCCATGCCGCGAATGGATCGCGATACGGGCTGGCGGTCCCGACAACCTCGCGGTTTGGCACGATTCTCACGACGTCCGGATCCGCTTCCATCTGTTTCCGCAGGGCTCCATTCATTTTTCCCGCGAAGCCACTTAGCGCCTTGCTGTAGACTTGGTCTGGATTGTGACCATGGCGTTTCGCGACATCCGCGCTGTTGCAATCGTCCCGACATAAAACGATGAATTCTCCCGGCACCGGATCACCGGGTTCGGACATCACAGAGGCGGGAACAATAAAGAGGAATGCTCCAAGGATAACAAAAGGGATTGTAGGTAGTTTCATGTTCCTACATTAATGGAAATTATTTCCATTATAAAGGTAGAAATGAAACTATTCTCGGATTTCTCTGCCCACGCCGGCTATTTAGGTGCTTGCGGCGTGCGTGTTTCCGAACGTTTTCGCCACGACACCTTTGGACGGATGGCAGCAACGGATTACGGAGGCCTAATCGTGCGACTAAGAAGGCGAGCGTTTTGATCAGCCCTACAGTCCGCCCTCGACTTGGAACTTGGCCAGAGAACCGGATGGGGTTGAGAGTTCGACACGCAGAGGCGTTGCATCAGTGCGGGCCGATCGGTCGAGGTGGAAGGTTAAGACTTGTCGGCCCGAGGGGAACGGAATCGCCGCTGAAAGATCTTCGACTTTCGTTTCGTTGAGCCACGCTTGAACGCCCTTGGGTTCATTCAAGTTCAGGGAAATAGGGCCGGCGACTTGTACGTTCACAAAGCCGCGGGCAAAAACCTGCTCGCCCAGCGCCGCGAGATCCGTTGCCGGCAGTTCGCCGGCAACCGTGCTGTAGGCGGGCAGCCAATCGGCATCTTCAGCGGGAAGCCCCTTGGTGATATCACCGGCGAACAAACGCCATTTACGAATGATCGGTCGTTCGTTTTCGGCGAAGTCGCCGGGGGTTCCGAGCACCGACATGAACTTGGCCAGATCGAGAAACTCTTGCCGGTTCTTCAATTGGTCGGCGAGGCCAGCGGGCATCAAAGAGGGCATTTGCTGTTCGCGTTGGACGTCGGCAAGAGCCAAGCGGACTTCTTTGCCGGCTTGGGCGGAGTCGCGGACGACGACTTCGGTTTCGCTACGGAACGTCACCACACCCAACTGAACACTGCCGTCCTTCATGCTGAATAGACGAGTCTCGAAATACTCAGCGATGGCGGCATTGGGTTTGAGAATCGACTCGACCATGTACTCGGGCCCGGCGGCGGCGCCGACCGCAGCAAGGTTCGGACCAATAGCCGGACCGACCGAACTCACGGCATGGCAACTGGTGCAGGCCATGGCTTTGCGGCGGTAAATGACCTCGCCGCGATGCGCGTCGCCGTTTTTCACCACGTCTTCCGTCAGCACCTTTTGGTTCTCGGCGAGCAGTTGCTTGCTGAGCGAACGACCTTCGGTTTTAGGGAGAAACAAGACGGCGACTTTTTGCGGTAATACGCCGCTTTCGCGTTGAAAACTGGCGACGCGTTCGGCCACGGCCGGATGCAAAGCAGGCGCCTCTTTGGCCGCAAGAGAATTTAACAACAGCCGCCCGCCGGACCGGTTGTTCAAGATCGAACGAAGCAAGGGCACGGGATCGACCTTGTCCGGATCCTCAGCAAACAGAAGCGTCGCGGCGCTTACAGCTTGGTCGATATTGGCATAGCTCAAGCCGGAGGCGGCCGCGTAACGGACGGCTTGAGATTGATCCGCGTTGGTGAGTTTCTCCAAGCTGCTGCCCTCAGTGCCGAGTCGGCCGGCAGCTAAGCCGACGGCTTGACGAACCGTCGCCGGTGTCTGCGGCGCTTTTAGCAGACCGAGCAAATCGCGGCTGGCCTTCGGGGCTTTCCACGCACCAAGGTTTTTGGCCGCCAAACTGGCGATGGCGGGATTTTGGTGGCCAAGCAATTTTCGAAGTCCGGAAATGTGACGATTGATCCCCTTGGGCGGTTGCGCGCTGAGGCGGACGAAGGCATCAAGCATCGCCAGCGTCGTTTGGTCGGGAATCTTTCGGTCCGAGGCACGGCCGATTGCCTGAACGGCGGCTTTGATATCTTCGTTCTTGCCGACCGTGACCAACTGCTCTGCGACGGTTTCAATCTCGCGCGCGGTCGGTTCCGAGTTGCGCAGCAGAACGGCGAGTCGCTTGCCTAAACCGAGACCGGCCCGCGCTTCCATATAGCTGCGGTGGGCGTCCGAGGCGAAGACCAGCGTGCCGGCCTGCATGGCGGGAAACCAATAGGGTTCGAGTGCCGTTTCTGTCTGGTCTAATGCTTGGTCGACGAACGGATCGTCGGGATGGTCGGTCGCATGCAAGGCGGCGGTAAAAGCCTCGGCGCTGCCCATGAAACCGGCGGAGAGCACCGCTTCCATACGGGTTCGGGGAAAAGAATCTCCGGCGGCCTTGGCGACCAGCGCGGCCGGGTTCGAGAGTCCTTGATACCAATATCGCAGCACCCTCGCCCCCGCCGAACGCGCGCCCGGACTCTTGGCGTCCAAGACTCGTTTCAGAATCTTTTCGCTGACCCGTTCGACGTTTTGCACCGCCCACATCGCCTCGACCACATGCTGATCGACGTCGGCATGTTTGGTGTCGAGCGAATCAACCCAGGCCTCGACCGCGGCTAGGACCTCGTCGGGATCGCGTTCGCTCAGTTCTTTACGAGCGTAACTCCGCGTCCAGTCTTCGGTGCTGTCGAGATGGGCGACCAGGTCGGCGAGAGGAATGCCGATCAATTTCGGCTTCTCGACTAACGGTCGATTCTTGTGGCTGACCCGCCAGATCCGACCGTGTTCGTTGTCGCGGCGGGGATCGCGGAAATCATGCTGGGCGTGATTGATGATCGAGTTGTACCAGTCGGCAACGTAGATCGCGCCGTCGGGTCCGGTTTTGACATCAACCGGCCTAAAGTTCGGATGCTTCGAACGGATGAGGGGTTGCAGCACGTTGCAACTGAAGCCCGAACCTTTGGGTCCATGGTCGAGAAATTCATAACGAACTACGAGCCGGTTTTTAAAGCGTCCGGTGAGGAGCTGGCCGCGCAAGTCGTCACCGATATGGCTGCCGGAGGCGATGTCCCCGCCGCACTGCTTGCTGGTGGAAATGAGTGTCTTCACCGGCACCCTTTCGCCACTGTTTCCGGTTGCTGGCGAGAGGTACATGATGCGTGGATTATTCACCATGAAGGACTGACCCCACTGGTCGAACACATGTCCCCAAGGATTGCCGCCGGTACCACGGCAAAAGAGTCGCAGTTCCTGGGTTCGGGGATTGAACTGGTAAACACCGCCGTTGAAATTGCGCACCAAGCCGTACTGCGTTTCCACTTGGGTGTTGAGAAAGATGCCTTCTTGAAAGTAAATCCAACCGCCGGGTCCGCGGCGCCAAGCGCTGATCGAGTGATGGCTATCTTCAATTCCGAACCCGGTCAGCGCCACCTCGCGCACATCGGCGACGTCGTCACCGTCCGTGTCTTTCAAGAAGAAGATGTCGGGTGATTGGCCGACATAGCAACCGCCGTTGGCGAGTTCGAGACCGGTCGGCACGTACAAACCGTCTGCGAACACAGTCGACTTGTCCGCCGTACCATCGTTGTCGGTGTCTTCGAGAATGATGATTTTGTCGTTCGCGACTTCACCTGGACGCAACTGCGGATAGGCCCAGGAACAGGCGACCCACAAACGACCTCGCGCGTCCCATGTCATGTGCACCGGATTGGCCAGCATCGGATCGGCGGCGAACAGATTGACTTGATAGCCGTCGAGAAGTTCGAAGTTTTCCAACTGCGATGCGGGATCGTGGTTGGTCATCAACGACACATCCGCGCCGGCGATGTTGGCCCTTTTGATGCCGCGGATTTCGGAAATTTCCTGAGCCGCGAGCGGGAGAATGAGAAGTAAGAAGAAGGATATCTGGATTGGATATTTCATAAAAGTGGGTGGGTTGGCGGAATTGTGAATTGTGAATGCTCAATTGTGAATGTTGAATGATTGAGGGGCTGCGCCCCATTCAACATTTCCAATTCACAATTCAACATTCACAATTTTCAGGATACCGGAGTTTCCGAAATTTTTCTGCGCTGCAAGCAGAACGGAGAAACCAAAGAGAAGAAGAAAGATCTGAAGTGAATCAGTTATTAGGAGTCATGTTCGTTAGAGAGAATTGTGCATGCTGAATGATCAATTATGATGAAGGATCGAGGGGCTAAAGTTTACTCCGCATCGTGCGGATGCTGGCGTTTAAGATGCGGCAGAGTTCATCGACTTCCTTGTTCCCCGCCCGCAGCCTCTCGTCCGAAAGCAACTTACTGCGAGTCAGAATTTTGAGCCAGTTCCGGGATTCATTTAGCTCCTTAAGAGTAATACGAAGCTTGTGGATAAAATCTTTCGTGCTTTCCGCACCCCTCGCTTCGCCATAATTTGCGGCAGGAGACGTCCCGCTACGAAGGAGTTGGCCAGCGATATGATTTCCAGCGCGTGAATTGGGCAAGTCGTTGCAAAGTTTCACAATGTCGACAGCGAAATTGATCAACCGTTCTTCAATATCATCTCCTTTCGCCATTCAATCTCCACAATTCACAATTCAGTATTTCCAATTCACAATTATCTGGGTGCTAACTCCCATTCGCGAGTCTTCGCCTTGCCCATATCCTGGACCTCGGACTGACGTTGTTTGGCCAAGGCATTGAACTCTTTGACCTCGGCTGGCAGGGCTTTGCCGCTCGCGGATTTGCGTCGTTCGCCGACAATGTGAACCTGGTTCAAGGCTTTCCAACTGTAGGTGAACTGCAGGTTTTTGTCGTTGATCGCAGCGCGCAAGGACTCGGCTTCGCGATGCGCGGGCGACGAGTCGAGGGTGACACCACGAGCCCATTGGTCGTGCGTGGCCGTCGCAATATCGGTGCCGTCGATGCGCAGCGTGTGGCTTCCCGGTGCGAGATTTTTCACGACCAAAACATCCGGCTTTGCTGGCGTTCCGGTTTTTGGCGGAGGTAAACTTGGCGCGGCCGACTCGGTCACCAACAGGCGTAGACGATTTTGTTCGCGTGACAATTTTCCTAGCGTGGCGCCCTGAGCACTGCCTTCCATTGCTTTTGCGTCGAGTTCGATCCGCCACGGTTTCCGAACGCGGCCCGTGAGCTGTGCGGCAAAGAAATCGCTGAGTGCCCAATAGCCAACTTGATTCAGCACGATCCCGTTCGTGGTTAACTTCGGTGCGTTCGGTGTGGTGGAGGCCATCATCGCCTCCGTGGCAAAAAACAAATCGATGAACGGAACCGAGGTTTCGGACGCGACCTCACTCATCGCCTTGGTGTAAGCGGCGAGTTCGCGGTTTCGTTGTTCGTGGTTCGGCGTGCGAGTACCAAGGTTTTCACAGGCAATCGGAGAAACCAGAACCAGTCGAACGGCCGCGGTGCCGTTGTATTTTTTGCCGGCGTGCTCCACAATGAAGTCTTTCAGATCCGCCTTGAAGGTGTCGAGACCCTCGAGCCCGGCGAACGATTCGCCCATACCAAAACAGGCGATGATCACGTCGGTTTTGTGGGCCGTCAGCGTCACTTCTTCCTTGGGAAAATTGGTCGGACGCGCCCGCGCGGTGAGCGTGTCGCCCGCCCAACCAAGATTGCGCAGTTTGAGTCCGGGCAGTTCCTGAACGAGCCGAGTTTCCAGATAGCCGTGAACCCGCAGTTGGTCGGCGAAGGTGTTGCCGACGATGGCGACTCGGTCACCGGCGCGCAGGTGCGGTTCGGCAACTTGAGCATGAACGAACGGGGCGCAGAGCAGGACCGAGGCCAGCAGCGCGGCGAAAACTACAGAGAGATGCTTCATGGGATCTATTTCTTCTTTTTGTCGGCGCGTTCGATTTTCCAGGTCGGAATTTTTGCATCGGCAGCCGGCACCGGAAGGTCGACGCCCCAGTGGACTGCGTTGATCAGCATGCGATTGAACGAGGCTTCGGCAAAATCGCCCGGATGGCCAAACGTCGTGCCGAAGACTTTACCGCCCCATTCGTTTTGCCACGCCCACGCGACAATGTCGGCCTCGGTTTTTTGTACCAAGGTGGTGCCGAAACTGCGTTCGAGCAGACGCATTTTGCCATGGCCGATGCCGGAAACTAGCGGGATGGTGCCGGGTTCGAGCCGGGTGAGATACAAGGTGCCGGGAGAGACCCAGTTGGTTTTTTCGACGTGGGTCATGATCGGATGTTTGCGGTATTTCTCGATCACCGAGATGTCGGTCGTTCCGGCTTGGTGTACGATGTAAGGCGTGCCGAGGGCGCGGCGACCGAAGCCGTCGTTCCAGGCATGACGCGGGTGGTCTTTGGCATACTTAAACGAATGGTTGGCGGTGCGCAGTCCAATCACCGGCTTGCCCGACTTCAGATAATCTTCGATCGGCTTCCACTCGGCGTCCGGCAATTTGAGAAAGCGCATGAAGAAAATCACCAGATCGGCCTCGGCCAGAACCTCGAGGTTCGGTAGCACGTCTTCGGTTTTCTTTTCGGGATTGCCCTCGCCCAATACCACGGTCGTTTTAAAGCCATAGGCTTCCAGAGCTTTCGCCAACGGCGGCATGGTGAGTTCGGGAGAGTAATGCAGAGTGCCGCAGACCAGAACGACATGGGGCTTCACTGGTTCGGCGGTGAGGCCGAAGGTGGCGCAACTAAAGAGGAGAAATAGAAATGGAAGTCGTCGGCGCGGGCGTGTCATGAGTTGGTTCGTAGAAGGCTTAATGTGGCAAACATTGCCCTATGTACGAACCAACTGTCTAGAACTCCAAAATTCGAAGAGAATTTCTCGGCGTCTACCGACTACCAGCACCAACGGGCGAAGCCCGCCTCAAGCATCCAGCCCGAACGCGGCGTGCAGTTTCTCTAGCGCCAGATTCGCTTGGGACTCTTGAATCACGACCGAGACTTTAATCTCGCTGGTGGAGATCATCTCGATGTTGATGTCGTTGTCCGCAAGGGCCTGAAACATACGGAAGGCGACGCCGGTGTGGCTGCGCATGCCGATGCCGACGACGCTGACTTTAGCAATGCCTTCGTCGTAGAGAATGCCTTCGGTGCCGAGCACGCCCTTCACTTTGGTCACGTCGTCTTTCTCGACCGTGAACGAGATGTCGGTCGCGCCGGCGTCGCTGACGTTTTGCACAATGACGTCGACGTTGATGCCGGCCTCGGCAATCTTCTTGAACAATTCGGCGGCCGCGCCCGGTTTGTCGGGCAGCGTCTGCACGGTGACTTTGGCTTGGTTCTCGTCGGCGGCAACGCCGCGGACGGCGACACTTTCCATGGCTTCTTCTTCTTTCACGACCGTTCCTGGTTTCACTTCAAAACTGGTTAATACTTCAATTTCCACGCCGAACTTCTTGGCGAACTCCACCGAACGCGATTGCAGCACGCGCGCACCGAGGCTCGCGAGTTCGAGCATCTCGTCGTAGGAGATCACGTCCAATTTCTGGGCGTTTTTCACGACCCGCGGGTCGGCGGTATAGACGCCGTCGACGTCGGTAAAAATCTGGCAACGGTCGGCCTTCAGCGCGGCGGCGAGGGCGACGGCGCTCAAATCGGAGCCGCCGCGGCCGAGGGTTGCGATGTCGTTGTTCGGGTTGATCCCTTGAAAGCCGGCGACGATGACGACGTTGCCTTTGTCGATTTCGGCTTGAACGCGCGCGGGTTCGATATTGGTGATCTTGGCTTTCACGTGCGAGGCGTCGGTTTGAATGCCGGCTTGCGGGCCGGTCATCGAGACCGCGCCAATACCGAGCGCGTGCAGCGCCATCGCGAGTACCGAGATGGAAATTTGTTCACCGGTGGAGAGCAACATGTCGTACTCGCGGTCACTGGGGTCGGCGTTGACCTCCCTGGCGAGTTTCACCAAATCATCGGTGGTTTTGCCCATCGCGCTGACGACGACGACGACATCAAAGCCCGCCTGCTTGGTATCATAAATCCGTTGCGCCACCCGTTGGAGGCGTTCGACATCGGCGACTGAGGAGCCGCCGAACTTCTGTACATATAAAGCCATGTTCTAGTTCTCGTTCCAGACCAGTGCGCGCACGTCGTCGAAGGGCAGTTCGCCCCAGCCGCCGTCCGCGCAGGCGGTCTCGTTGAAGCGAACGACATTGTCCGCCTCGATCCCGTCGCCTGCGACTGCGAAGGGAAGTGCGCTGGCCATCGGGCGACCGGTGTCGCAGCGCACCAAGCTGTCCGCCAACAGCGAAAAACGCATGGGGCGGCTCGCGTCCATCAAGGTACGCAGGTGGCGAATAACATAAAAATCAGCCTGATCCAGACCACGAACTTTCCTCGAAGGATCGCCGAAGTTGCCCAGAATGTTCGGCGAGTCAATGTAAAGGAGGCAGTTTTTGCGCTGGCGCATCTGCTCCACCACCGGCCCCAGTTCGAAGGCCGGACCGTCCCCATCCATCGCCGCCAGCGCTCGCATGCCGACGGTTTCCCAGCCCGCGAGCTTGGCCGCACCCGCCACCCACGGCGAGGCGGCGACAACAAATCCGGCGGACTCGAGCGTCGGCAACGATTCGCGGGACCATCCCCCACCCCACAACCACAACGCGTTGGCCGGGTTTTCTCCGAGGTCGACCCGCACCTCGTTTACCGGATGCGCAGCGAGCACCTCGGCCGCACGGTCTAGGCAAAGACGAACGACTTCCTGCTCCTTACTCACCCCGACGAGAAGGTCGACCAAGCGCTTGCCTTTGGCCATGCGCACTGCGGGCAGTTCGGGCATCTTGCGCGTAGCCCAAGGCATGGCGACCACGAGCTGTCCGGCCGCGACCGGACGGACGCGTAGCTTGTCGGGCGACAGCGCGACGTCGAGTGACTCTGCCAGTCGTTCGGTCTCTTCATAGGAAAGGCGTGGCGCGTCGACGTCGAGCACACCGTCGTCCACGGTCACCAAAGACGCGTGATAGATGAAGGTGGCGCCGTCGGGTTCGCCACCGATCGCCGCCCATTCGCAAGGGCCCCGTTGCACTTCGTCGTCGAGTCCGAGCATGCCGAACAGCATCGAACGCGGCCACTCCCCGTCCAAAGCTGACCGCTTCGCGACCATCCCAGCTCGGCCGTCGCGAACCAGTTCGCTGGTGGCCGACATGCGCGCGACCTCGAGGGGCGTGCGGTCGCGGAAGGACGGCAACGGCTTGTCGGCGACACCTTCGGCAAGTACAACGAGATGGTTCATTAGGAGTAGCCGGTAGCTGGTAGCCAGTAGTGAGGTGGGAGGCAGGAAGGTGGAAAGAAGCAGGAAGGTGGAAAGAAGCAGCAAGGTGGGAGGTGGGAACAGAGATGCCCTGCGCGTCTCCCTGACTACCGGCTACTACCGACTCCTAGTCCAAGTCTTCAACAATCAGCCGCACAATCCCGTCACCGATCTCCGGCAGATTTTCCAACGCGATGAGCGCGGCATTAAGATCCTTCACCGGACTCTCGTGGGTGACCACAACCACCGGCACAAACTCGCCCGCTTCGCGTTCCTTTTGGATGAAGCTGGCGATGCTGATGTTGTGTGCGGCGAGGATCGAGGTGACTTTGCCGAGGGTGCCAGGTTGGTCGAGCAAATCGAAGCGGAGGTAGTTACGCACCACGGACTCGCCGACCGGGAGCAGCGCGCCGTCGCCGTCAACCGGCTGCGAAGGGACGCGCAAGCAACTCGCCGTAGCAATATTGCGCGCCACGTCGATGATGTCGGCAATGACCGCGCTGGCGGTTGGCAGGCGTCCCGCACCTTGACCGTAATAGAGGGTCTCGCCAACGACATCGCCGCGAACCAAGACCGCGTTGAACGCGCCACTGACTTTGGCCAACATGTGTTCGCTCGGAATCAGCGCCGGATGAACGCGCACTTCGAACGCGTCCGCGCCCGGTTTGATTACCGCGAGCAACTTCAGGCGGTAGCCGAGTTCGGCGGCGTATTCGACGTCGCGACCGTCGAGTCCGCGGATGCCATCGACATACAGTTTTTCAAAATCAAATCGTTTACCGAACGCGAGCGAAGCCAGCAGCACCGCTTTATGCGCGGTGTCACCGCCGTCGATGTCCAAGCCCGGATCGGCTTCGGCGTAGCCCGCTTTTTGCGCTTCAGCCAAGACCTCGTCGAAGGCGATGCCCTCGTTCTCCATCCGCGTCAGAATGTAGTTGCAGGTGCCGTTCATGATGCCGTAGATGCGTTCGATCTGGTTGCCGACGAGGCCTTCACGCAGGGCTTTGATGATCGGAATACCACCGGCGACGCTGGCTTCGTAGTACAGGTCGACGCCTTTCTCGGCGGCGAGCGGGAAGATCTCGGCCCCGTGTTCGGCGAGCAGTGCTTTGTTGGCGGTGACCACCGCTTTGCCGGCGGCGAGTGCTTCCAAGATCAGTTTCTTCGCGATGGTGGTCCCGCCAATGGTCTCGACCACAACATGCACATTCGGGTCGGCGATCACCTCGGACGCGTCGGTGGTGAGCATGCCAGGTTCGATGGTCACGCCACGGTCGGACTCAATATCAAGGTCAGCAATGCGCCGCACGGTCACGGTGAGTCCGGTCCGTTGTGTGATCAGTGCCGCGTTACGTTGCAGTCCTTCCGCGACGCCTGCGCCGACGGTTCCAAAGCCTAAAATTCCTACGCCTAATTCGTTCATATGCGGCGCAACCTAGTCGGGAAGCCCCCCCACGCAAGCAGGAATGGCGTCATATCCGGTTGCATGCCACGGCGGCCTGTTTTAGCATAGTGAGGTGTCCCCTGCCTCTCAGTTTACCCGTCCGCGATCCGTCCGCCGTGTTTTGTCGACCGCAGTTTCTCTGCTATTGCTGCTGCTGATTTGCGGCTGCGAAACCACGCCTGCACCCGTGATCTCCGACTCGACGCGCCTGCGCCGGATCGAGTCCATGGCGACGGGCGAGGAGGAGCGTTTGCGCACAGCGTACCAGCGGGTTCAGGCCAAACTGTACAGCCTCGAACAAGTGAAGGAGGCCGAACAAAAGGCCTATCTCTCCGGCGACCGTCCTCGGCAGACGGTGGTCCAGACGCCTGCCAACTTCCCCAGCGCCGAGGCGTGGCGTGCCCAACTTGCGTCCGAACGCGACGAACTCGCCGCCGCCATTGTCGAGATCGAAGATATTCAGAAGCGTCTTTATAAACAACGTCGCCAAGCTGAAGCCGATGAAACGCCGATCATTCCGCAACTTCGAATCCGCTGAGCAAGACATGAGGCCCTACCTCCTTGCGCCGCTTCTGACGGTACTGACCGCGTTCGTCAGTGTGCTCGGTGCGGCTGGTCCGAACGCCTCGGCGCCCACACTGAACCAAGCCGAAGCGGTGCTCTCTCGACTGGCAGACGAAGGACGCGGCGAACGCACCGGCGAACGGATCCGCGCCGCTATCGCCAATCTCGGTCACCGGGAGTTCAAGGTGCGCGAACGAGCGGTGCGCGATCTGCGCACCATCGGCCATCGCGCCATTCCCGGCTTGCGCCAGGCCCTCAACGGCGAGGACTTCGAAATCCGTACCCGTGCCGCCGAGCTGCTGGAGACCTTCGAAGATCTCCCGGCCAGACTCCCCGCCGAGCTGCGGCAAGCGATCCGCGTCCTCCGCCACCAGCCCGCCACGATCATTCCGTTGCTCGGCGAGCTACTGGACCACCCCAACCCGACCGTGCAACACGTGGCCATCCACGAACTACGCCGTCAGTCCGGCACCCAGTTCGGCTTTTCGATCCATCTGGAGGAACAACGAAAGCAGGAGACCATCAAGCGCTGGTCCGACTGGATTGAGGCTGGGAAGTCGAACGATCGGCAGCACTTGGCACCCACGTCCGCTCTTCTGGTGAATACCTACGATCAAGGTACGCTCAGCGCTTACGCATTCGATGCGTTTCCGGTGCCCGATCAAAAAGACGCGACTCTTAAACCGATTTGGACGCGGCCCGTCGCGGGTCGCATCGCGTTCGCGATCGTGCACGACAAGCAAGGAACGCAGGAACTTCTCCTCAGCAATCTCGCCGACAAAACGCTGCGTGGATTTGACGCCGCGTTCACCGAACAATGGACCTGGAAGATTCCGCCAAAAGATCCAGCCGCCACGGCTTCGGTAAAAGGTTCGGTCTACGGCATCCATCCCCTACCCGACGGCGAACTGCTGCTGGGCATCGGCTACAGCCCCGAACATGCCGTGATCAAACTTTCGGCTAGACGTGACATCATCAACAGCGTTGCCCCACCCCGCTGGCAACCAAGCTGCGTCGTCACCCTGCCCCTGCCGCAAACGGAAGATCGTCTCATTCTTCCCTTCGAACGCGCCAACCGCTTGGTCGCGTTCGACCAATATGGTGTGGTGAAATGGAACCGCGACTTCACCTCGCCGCGCCGCGTTCGGCGCTTGCCCTCCGGCCACTTGCTGCTCGCTACCCGCGACGCTGTCCTCGAGCTTTCACCCACCGGCGAGACCCTTTGGGAACACGAATGCCACGACGCCCTCGACGCGTTGCGACTGCCAGATGGCCGTACTGCGGTGTTACTCGCGTTCGAAGGATTAGTGCTGGTTGACATCGACCACAGCGAAACGAAATTCATAGACCGGGACCTCCGCTACGGCTCCCTTTCGCTCATCCCGCCGGGACCGTTCACGCAGCGGCGTGATTGATGACGTTCGCGGCAAAGACGCCGGTGGCTACGCCGGCGAAACCAACACCCACAGAAGATACAGACTGCGCAAGCTCCACCCGGCGGTGCGTAGCCAGTTGGTCGCCACTAAGCGGCGGTGCGCAGCCGCATCCCAGCCTTGGCTGAGTTTGTTGTGGCAGGGTACCGAGAGGGCGAAGGTGGCGAGCCAGATTCCAGCGAGAACGACCAAGCTGGCGAGAAAGTATGGCGGCCGGTGGTCGGCGAAGGCGGGCAGCAGCAACGCGATGGCGGTGCCGAGTTCGAGCAGCATGGCGGGCATGACCACCCATCCCGTACGCCCGACATGGGCGCGTTCGTAATCGGTAAAGTCATGGCCTTGTCGGCTCACGCGTTCGAACAAAGGATAATGGACGACCTGCACAAACCAAATCAAGCCGGTCATGTAGAGGGTGGCGGCGAGATGAAGAAAGAGGAGCATGAGGAAGATTGATAAATCAATAGATCTGAGCTGCCTGACATTACAAGTTCGCGAACGAAGTCGATTGCCCCGTCCGATCGGAACGCGTTCGTCCTTGGACTTTGATCGCCAGACCGTTCCACACGCCCTTCTTTAGGATTCCGGGTGGCACCTTGTGGCGCACAAAGGCCTCTTGCCGTCGGACCCGGCAATGCGTTTTCCGTTGAGCCAGACTCGTGCCGGTCGCCGCAATCATTCACCTGCAAGGTGACCGACTCACGGTACAGCGGTCCGGCACCTTTACATCGCAGCGGATCCAACTCGGGAATTTGGCCTCCCACGCGCCGGGAACGCGGACCGTTTCCGCAGAAGCCAAACAGACGCCACACAGAAACAGCGGCAGCAGGCAGAGGGTTCGCCAGCGTACCTGCTTACTCCATGCTCTTTAAAATAGTCGTCGCCTCGGACTCGGCCTTGGCCATCACCTCGGACACCTTGACCGCCGCCCCACCCTGCCGAACGCTTTCGTCTGCCGCTTCCATAAAGGCGTGGATCTCCAAAGTCTCCGCCATTGCCACCGGCGCCTCGCCACCATCAAAGAAGGCCGCGATCTTTACCACTAGGTGGCTGTAGCCTTCAAAGCCGCCTGCTTGTCCCGTGCCCTTGGTGCCGAACACCGTCGCGCCATAGCCGCGCTTGCTCTTACCGCGCAGTCCGCGAAACGTGCCGACTCGTCCATCCTTCCAGGTTCCGACCACCAAGTCCACGCCTTCAGCTTTGGTTCGCTGAACCGATTCGATGCCCGGCCCCATGATGGTGAACAGGGTCTCGACGCCGTGGATGCCGTACCAGAACAGGTCGGGATGATGCGGCTCGTTCGGCGCGGGACTCCACGCATCGCAGCCGATCACCTTGCCAAGTTTCGGGTGTTCGATCCGGTGCGAGGAGATGCCCGGACCGAAGCGCAGCGAGGAGGCGCTGAACATCGGCGTCCCAGTTTTCTCAGCGTACTTGCTGAGCGCAATCGCTTGCGCGAGCGTCCCGCCCATCGGCTTGTCGACGAACACGCGTTTGCCGGCTTTGAGCGCCGGCGCGGCTTGGCGGAGATGCCGACGTCCGTCCACGCTCTCGACCAGAAGCACGTCACATTTCGCCAGCAGCGCCTCCATCGAGTCGACGATCTCCACCCCCATCTCGCGGAGTTCCTTGGTGTACTTCTCGACCTTGGCCGCGTTGCCGGCGAGGTCGGGCGAACCCTGAGGCAGTGCCGCCACCACCTTCACTTTGGCCAAGGGCCCTTTGGCGTCGGCCGCGTTCAGAGTTTTGGTAAAGGCCGTCGCGTGGGACGTATCGAGTCCGACCATGCCGGCGCGAATGATGGGTTCCTCCGCGTGGAGGATGATCGCGAGAGACAGGAAAAGAACAGGGAGTGAGCGCATGCCGAACTGTATCACAAGAGGTCCATTCCTCTGTCCCAAAAAACATTCCATGCGTGGGGTTCAAAATCAAAAACCTGGAGGGCGAGGGGCCTCCCGAGCCGGTGCGATTGAGGACGACCGAGATGGTAACAGACGTTGGTTCGGGTTTCTTCCCATTCGTTTGGGATCAAGCGTGTCTATAAATATTGGATAGCGTGAATAGACGTTCGGCGTTTCGCGGCGAGGCTTTTGTGGACAAGGGAATGGGGACAAGGGAATGGTCGTGTCGTTAGTAGACGCGTTGGCTGGTGTTCCTGATCTGGCGCAAGCGGCGTTTCGGATCACCATCAACCAAGCGCATGACCAACGACACCGCCATTCCCCTGTCCCCATTCCCCTGTCCCAAAAAACATGCGTAAAGAGGTTCGAAGAGCGAGCAGATGAGCGGACACTCCGTGTTTGAAAAACTAGACGACTTCAGCGCCCTCGGAACGGTGGAAATCCGGACGGCGTGAAAAAACGTTCGACGTTTCGCGGCGAGGCTTTTGTGGACAAGGGAATGGGGACAAGGGAATGGTCGTTTCGTTAGTGGACGCGTTGGCTGGTGTTCCTGATCTGGCGCAGTTGGGCTTAGTGGTGGACACGACGGTGACCCTGCCTTGCAGGCGGCGTTTCGTATCAGCATCAGCCAAGCGCCATGACCAACGACATCGCCATTCCCCTGTCCCCATTCCTCTGTCCCAAAAAACATTCCATGCGTGGGGTTCAAAATCCAAAACCTGGAGGGCGAGGGGCCTCCCGAGCCGGTGCGATTGAGGACGACCTAGATGGTACCGGACGTTGGTTCGGGTTTCTTCCCATTCATTTGGGATCAAGCGTGTCTATAAATATAGGATAGCGTGAATAGACGTTCGGCGTTTCGCGGCGAGGCTTTTGTGGACAAGGGAATGGGGACAAGGGAATGGTCGTGTCGTTAGTAGACGCGTTGGCTGGTGTTCCTGATCTGGCGCAGTTGGGCTTGGTGGTGGACACGGTCGTGGCCCTGCCTTGCAGGCGGCGTTTCGGATCACCATCAACCAAGCGCATGACCAACGACACCGCCATTCCCCTGTCCCCATTCCCCTGTCCCAAAAAACATGCGTAAAGAGGTTCGAAGAGCGAGCAGATGAGCGGACACTCCGTGTTTGAAAAACTAGACGACTTTAGCGCCCTCGGAACGGTGGAAATCCGGACGGCGTGAAAAAACGTTCGGCGTTTCGCGGCGAGGCTTTTGTGGACAAGGGAATGGGGACAAGGGAATGGTCGTTTCTTTAGTGGACGCGTTGGCTGGTGTTCCTGATCTGGCGCAGTTGGGCTTGGTGGTGGACACGGTCGTGGCCCTGCCTTGCAGGCGGCGTTTCGGATCACCATCAACCAAGCGCATGACCAACGACACCGCCATTCCCCTGTCCCCATTCCCCTGTCCCAAAAAACATGCGTAAAGAGGTTCGAAGAGCGAGCAGATGAGCGGACACTCCGTGTTTGAAAAACTAGACGACTTCAGCGCCCTCGGAACGGTGGAAATCCGGACGGCGTGAAAAAACGTTCGGCGTTTCGCGGCGAGGCTTTTGTGGACAAGGGAATGGGGACAAGGGAATGGTCGTTTCGTTAGTAGACGCGTTGGCTGGTGTTCCTGATCTGGCGCAGTTGGGCTTGGTGGTGGACACGGTCGTGGCCCTGCCTTGCAGGCGGCGTTTTGGATCACCATCAACCAAGCGCATGACCAACGACACCGCCATTCCCCTGTCCCCATTCCCCTGTCCCAAAAAACATGCGTAAAGAGGTTCGAAGAGCGAGCAGATGAGCGGACACTCCGTGTTTGAAAAACTAGACGACTTTAGCGCCCTCGGAACGGTGGAAATCCGGACGGCGTGAAAAAACGTTCGGCGTTTCGCGGCGAGGCTTTTGTGGACAAGGGAATGGGGACAAGGGAATGGTCGTGTCGTTAGTGGACGCGTTGGCTAGTGTTCCTGATCTGGCGCAGTTGGACTTGGTGGTGGACACGGTCGTGGCCCTGCCTTGCAGGCGGCGTTTCGGATCACCATCAACCAAGCGCATGACCAACGACATCGCTATTCCCCTGTCGCCAACTGCGTTTCATGAGCGGTTATCCGGTGGAATCGTTTCTGAAAGCACGGCGGATCCTGCCGGTCTCTGCGGCGGGTCGAGGTGAGCTTCTTACTCGGAGAGGAGCTATCCAGTATTGTGCGATGGGCATCCAGATGACGCTCCGGAGCACCTGCACTTGCTTTGGTTCGAGATCTCGGCTTTGGTGGCGGCGCATGAAAAAATTGATTCTAATCGGCAGCCTCCTCGTTCTGTTCAGCGGCGGGATGTTTGTGATCTACGCGTTCTCGCTGGATCACAGTCCTGGCGCCGTCGCTGGCGAACCGAAAAAACTTATTCCCGCCCTGCCCTTGCTCGGGCCCTGCCTGATGGGTCTTGCGCTGATCGGCCTCGGCATCCTCGGCGTGATTAAACAGCGCGAGGAACAACAAGGGAGCCGGCCATGAGCGCCGACCAGTCCGAACGGCAGGCCGACCGCGACACGATCGCTTCGATGCGCCGCGAGTACGCTGCCCGCGAACTCCACGAGTCCGGGGTCGCCGCCGATCCGATCGCGCAATTTCGAACCTGGTTCCAAGAGGCGATCGCCGCCGAGCTGCACGAACCCAACGCCATGGTGCTGTCCACCGCCGATGAACACGGCCAAGCCACCAGCCGGATCGTCCTGCTAAAAGACATCGACGAAACCAGCCTGTTCTTCTTCACCAATTACAACTCGCGCAAGGCCCGCGACATCGCCGCAAACCCCAAAGTCTGCCTGCTGTTCTTCTGGGCCGAACTCGAACGCCAAGTGCGCATCGAAGGCCACGCAGAACAAGCCAGCCGCGAAATCTCCGAAGCCTACTTCGCCACCCGCCCGCGCGGTTCGCAAATCGGCGCCTGGGCCTCGCCGCAAAGCAGCGAACTCCCCGACCGCGACGCGCTGGCCAAAAACCAAGCCGACGCCGAACAGAAGTTCGGCGATGGCGAGATCCCCTGCCCGCCGTTCTGGGGCGGCTATCGAGTCACCCCGAGCTATTACGAGTTCTGGCAAGGCGGACGCGACCGCCTGCATGACCGGCTCGCCTATACCAAGTCCGACAAAGGCAGCGACTGGGTTCTCAGTCGGCTCTCCTCTTAGGCAAGAAAGGTAACTCGGAACTCGTTCGGAGTTCGTCGTGACGGAATTTATTCCGGACGCCACCCCACAGTCGGCGTCAGGCTTTATGGCAAACTCTTGCCATAGTATGGCACATTCTTGCCACGCTATGGCAAACGCTTGCCATAAAGCGTAGGACATGCGGGCACACCCAAATGGGCTTGCGGGATTGAGCTCCTAAACTCTTGGTGGAGCAATGATGGCCTTGGTTGATAAATGGGCTTGTCTCGAATTGTGATTATAAAAGATGCAGTCTATTACTCGTGCCGACGGATTGAAAATCCATCCCACCGACACGGCTTGAAAAGCCATGCTACAATGGCTCGCAAGCTGATGAGCATCTAGCCGACGCCCGAAGGGCGAGACTATTCGATTTCTTTCACCGTTTCGATCACCTCGCGAACCGGATCGGTTTTCTCCAAGGGCTCCACGATTTCCAAACTCGGCGGGAAGCGTTTTAGCATCGCTTGCAAGTGGGCCCATTCTTCCCATGACAGGTCCATGCGTTCGCGCAGGGCACTCGAGTATACGTCGGCTTCCGTACCGAAACGCGCCGCCGCGCCGGGGCGACTGGGATGCGCGGACAAACGGGCGCGCATGGCGGCGTCCTCGCGCAGCCAGAGACCGTCCCGCTCTTCCGTCCGTTTGCGTTCGAGGCGTTCCACGCCTTTGCGGTAGGTTTCGTTGATTTCCGCTTCACGCGCGACCACCTCGGATGACTCATCGATCAAGGTTTGCGACCAGGCTTCGAGTGCCTGCAAATCGGCTTCGCTCAGGCGACGTTCGGCTGCGAGCGCTTTGGCCAACTGCTCTTCGCTGAGACGCCGCACCCAGAACCCATCGGTGCGACCCGGCGCGGGGCGTTCGCCGATCAAAGCGAGCGGCGGTGCGACTACGGTGTTCCAGACCGCGGCGCTCCCGGGAACGAGGACCGTGTCCACCCCGAGTGACCACGCCGCGTCGCCGGCCGGACGCAGCACCGAGTAAGCCGGCACGACGCCAAGTCCCCAAACGCTCCCGGCCACCGCGCCGGTTGCGCCGACGGGGATGCGGACGACATTTTCCGCGCTAGCCGACAAGGCTGCCCAAGGATAGGCGAGCCACCAACCGAAGACGCGTCGGTCGACCCGTTTTTTCGCCGCCCCGAACGAACGCGTCCAGGCTTTGCCCGAGCCTTTGATGCCGAAATCGTACAGGCCGTCGTTCCAGCCCCACTCGAGTGCGTTGCCGATGTTGTCGTCGGTTCGCTGCCAATGTTTTTTACTGCCATATTTCGCGAGCGCGTCGCCAGTATCTCGCAAGCCATCGCCGGCACGGCGAATCGGCTCTTCATAGCCGGGCACAATTCGAACGTCGTACCAATCGCCGCTCGCCCTGTCTTGCATGCGCCCCTGTTGGATCAGCTGCCCTTTTTGTTTCGCGTTGAGAAAATAGCCCGAACTGGCACAGCCGGAACCGAGAAACAGGCAAGAGGAAAAGAGACTGAGACACAGGAATCGAAGGAGGACGCAACGCATTCCCTTTTGTATCATCTACCTTTTCAGTGACGGAGTAAAAATGCGCGCATTGTAAAGCGTTGTGGCGCAAGCGCCCGCGCCTCGTTCGCGAACCGCAATCTTGACCTACGCGAAACGCGGGGTACTCAGTCCGACCATGACCAGACTGAGCAACGCCGACATCCCTGTAGTCCTTACCGTAAGCGGTTCCGATAGCGGAGGCGGAACGGGAATTCAGGGCGACCTGAAAACTTTCGCATCGCACAATGTGTTCGGCGCGACTGCCATCACTTGCATCACCGCGCAGAACCCGTCGAAAATTTATCGGATCGAACCCTTGAGTCCCGACCTGGTGACCTCGCAAATCACGGCGGTCGCGGAAGCGTTCCCGATTAGCGCTGCCAAAACGGGCCTGCTCTACACCGCCGGCATCATCAATGCCGTCGCGCAAGCCGACACGGCCCAAGGCATTCCGATCCTCGTGGTCGACCCGGTCATGGTCACCAGCGCCGGCAAACGCGTTCTGAAACCGGACGCGGTCGACGCGCTGCTCACCGGCCTCCTCCCCGCCGCCCGCGTGGTCACGCCCAATCTGCACGAAGCCGAAATCATTTGCGGACACCCCATCGGCGATCCCTCCGACTTGGCCAAAGCCGCCCAAAAGATCAGCGAGAAATACGACGTCGCCTGCATCGCCAACGGCGGACGCATCCCGGGCGAAACGGTCGTCGATATTCTGTACGACGAAGGCCAACTGGAAATCCACGAGGCGCCGCGCGTCCCCGCGTCCGAAACGCATGGCTGTGGCTGCGCGTTCTCTGCCGCGCTCGCGGCCAATTTGGCGAACGGCCAATTGATGAAAGACGCGTTCATCAACGCCATCAATTACGTTCGGCTCGCGCTCGAGTCTGCCCCGCAGGTCGGACCGCACAGCCCGCTTTATTACCGCGCCGAGTCCTCTGCGAGCATGGTGTAACCTCCAGAAAATCTTCCGATGAAATCGCTGCTTGTTTGTTTGTTTCTATTGCTAGTAGTGCCGGTCGCGTTCGCGCAGGTCGAAATCGGTGAAACGATCGACGGCGCCTTGGGCACCGCCAAGGAGAAGGTCGACGAGATCGCCAAAAACATGGACGACGACCTGCTCGCGATCGGCGCCAAGAAAAGCGTGCTCGGATTCATCAACAATCTCGCCGACAAGATCTCGTTCACGGCGTTTCACTGGGCCGCGTTCATGCTGATGTTCGCGGGGGTGATCAATTTTGGTCTACAAGCGACGCTCGGCAAACTGCGTTTGCTGGGACGGGGCAGCTTCAGCTTTTCCGAAATGTTGAGTGACCTGCTCGCAGCCGCCGCCTGTTTGATTGGCCTAATTTTTGTCACTCAGTCGGCCAGTGAGAACTCAGACTTTGCTGGCAGTGCCTTTCTGGTGCTGTCGGCGGTCGGGATTGGTGGATTGCTGGGATTGCTGTTGTACCAAAAAGGCATCTCCACCGAGTTGGCCGCGTTGAAGTCGCGACGCGGCGAGTAGATCCTTGCTTTGTCGATTCGTGGGCAGCAGTTGCCCGTGGAGCCATGTGTCGTTCCGACCGCCCCCCGGGTTCCGCTCGTGCCTCGCCCTACCCGTGTCCACCGCCTCGATGAAGACCGCAACGACGACTAATCCCATAGGGCGAACTACCAACAGGGAATAGACCCTTATTTCGCTTATGGCAGACTCTCGCCATAGTATGGCAGACTTCTGCCATAAGGTGGCAAACTCCTGCCCCCCTATGGCAAACGCTTGCCACAAGCCCAAAAGGTCGCGAGGCCACCCCATCTCCCGACCGAAGGCCGCCCCACGCCATCTTCCACCTTCCATCTTCCGACCGAAGGTCGACCGCTAAGACTTCCGAACGCCGGTCGCGAGACAGATGTTGGCGTACATTTCCTGCTCGCCAGTTTGGATGGTGAGAATGTGGTCCGGTGTTTCGACGTACTCGTAGTATTCCCACTTGTTGATGATCTTCAGTTCCTGGTCCTGGTCCGAACCCGCGAAGACCTTTCGGTAGTCCTTCCAAACCGGTGGTTCCCAATCATCCGGATACTCGGCAATCGCCGGATCATCGCGCAAAGGCCCCATGATCACCGCTTCTTCCACCGGATGCACCGCGAGAATGGTCCGCAGCACTTGGGCCACGCTGGGAATGCCCGGAGCAAGGTTCAGATAAACGACCTTCGCGTTCGGCCCGAACTTGGTCGACGCCGGATAGTTCGCGTCCGCGATCAGGATTTTGGCGTGATGTCCGGCCGAGGCCAAGATGCCGAGAATTTCAGGATGGATAAGTTCGGTTTTAAGCATATTTGTTCGAATACGACGAAGCTCGTTTCTGGGCAAGCGAAACCCGAATCACGAAACCCGAATCCCTTATGCTCCGTACAGAAAATCGAGGTCGATCTTGGTCGTCTTGCGCTTGCCGCTCACGGACACCATTTCGATCTCCTCACCGGAAACCTGACGGATGGATTTCACCTCGTCGAACCCGGCGGGGATATCGGACATGCCCATGATGTAGTTCACCACGAAGGGTTTGTTTTTGTTCAAGGTGACGCTGGTCGGGAAGCCTTTGTCCTTTAGCGGATTCTTCTTCACCGATTCCGCCAAGCCGATGTGATAGTAGGCGGTGACGTCTTCGATGCCGAGCACCGCGGTATGGCGACCGCTCCACGGCGCGTAATGGCGACCACCGTTGGACATCCACAGGATGGTGTTGCGCAGAACCCCGGGATCTTTGAGCGCGAAGTAAACCTGACGCGATTTGGCAAAGGTGACGGCGGTCCAGGCCAGTTTGGTTTTCTGGGAAGCGACAACCATCACCAGATCGTCGAAGCCTTTCCGGGCCGGATAAGTTTTGAGATCGGTTTTCGTACCGTCGTTCATCGGCACGCTGCTCAGGTTCTTGAAGCTGCTGTCGGGTTTCAGCGCGTGGTAACCACCGATCTCGGGGTTCTCGAACGGGAATGGAAGCACCTGTCCGTGCACGAAGGCGCTGGTCGAGATCCGACCGCAACCTGGGGTCTCAGGCAACTTGAGCATCGCGTGGTGACCGGGCGTCATCGCACCGGACATGCCGGTGACGATGTGACGCTGGTACACGGCGGTGTGGCCGTCGCGCAAGATGATGTGCTTGTCCACTTTGCCCGAACGCGTCTTCATTTTGAGCCGACAATGCAGCTCGCGACGACCTTTCTTTTTCTTCAGCTTTTTGAATTTCCAATCGGCGTTCGCGGTTTCGCCGTGCGGCGGATGTTGCTCGCCGCGATACGGGTTGTCGTTGCCGCCGAACGGCAGGCAGAAAAAATCGCCGCGCAGCGCGTGCAGCAGCGGGGGAAGGCCCTTGTCGATTTTCTTCTTGTTTTCGGCCCAAGGGGCGATCGAAAACGGCGACACATCGCCGTTCTTTAGAGAGAAGGTAACCGGACCGAGCATGCCGGCGGTCTGGGTAACGGCGGCTGAGACCGAGTCCGTGGAGAAGGTCCACGAAGGTTGGCCGTGGATGGATTTGAGCTTTTTTTGAACCATGTTCTTATCAATCAAATGCCTGCAAAATTCGCAAGCCGATGCCGATCATTTTGGTGACCGCATCGAGCATGCGGCCAACGTGCCCCCTCTGGAGAGGGGGCACCCGACACGCCTCTGGAGAGGCATGCCACCTTAAAATGAAGTTCAAGGTGGCACCTCTCTCCAGAGAGGTGTCGGGGCGCGGCTCTCCAGAGCAGCAGCGCTACAGACCGGGCGTTTTCGAATGCGCGTTTTGCGGGAAGTCGAAGGTCAACACGAGCGGTTCAGAGCCCGTGTTCTCGATGTCCACACCGCCGTTCGACAGTGCGGATTGCGTGATAAATCCGATCTCAGGATAGATCTCGCCGAGAACCATGTCCTGGTGATATTTCACATCCATCTTGCCAACCCGGCCGCTTCCGCCATTCGTGTGGAACAGCGTGGGACTCTCTGGGCAGAAATTCGTCTTGCCGCCAGGTGCCACGGTTAGACGGAGAATCGAGGCCTGCTGCTCGCCAAGGACCTCACCGTAAACAATCCACTGTGCGTCGACTCCGTCGCCGGCGAATTCTTTGGCCGTGATCGCGGGACGCGAATTCTTCTGGACGAAGTTCGGGTCCTGATTGGCGTCGAAGTCGAGTGTATCCGCGAGGAACTCCCAGTCTTCGTGTTTGTCCTTCGGATAGTCTTCTTCGCGGCAGGCGAAGAACGCATCCGCGGCGCCGATCCGTCCGTCCAGCGTCAGGTCTTCCGCCAGGAAGTGCTCATCCATGGTCACGTGCAGCTCGTGGGTACACAGGTCCGTCGGTGAGTGCAGTACGCCGTTCGGCATCACGAAGCCGTTATCAATGTGCATCATGACGTGCGGCGACAAATGCCGAACCCCGTTGTACTCGCCCTGTCCCCAACGCTTCATGCAGGCGAGGAATTCGTCCTTGGTCACGAACGGATACAGGCCCATTGCCGTGGTATGGTAGTGCGACGGACTGACGCCCGGATTGTCGAACGAATTGATGTCGTAGACTTCCCACTTCGCCCAGTGAAGGTGGTGTGGTATCGGATTCAAATTGTCGAACTTCTTGGAGACAATCGGCCAAGTTGGATCACCGTACATCTTTTTCGAAAAGGCCGTGATCGCTTCGCCCATGACCGCTTCAGGATTCGCGAGAATCAAATCCTGCAGTGAGATGACCTGCCCTTCGGGCGTGAGAACGTGCGCTTCGCCTTCACGGAACGGGGCCTTGCCGGTGCGCGTATCAATGACACCCGTCACGATAGGAACGGTGCAGCACATCCAGATTTCATCGAGCCCGGTACCGCCCATGTAATCCGGATAGTACGATTTCTCATCCAGACGAATGCGTTTTCCGGGCGTGCAAAATGTGCGGCCGGCGTAACGGTGCAAAAGTGGCAATACCCCGCCGGTACTGTTCAGGCAGTCATCGAGAATCGTAGCGGATGCTCCGCCAGCGCCGTCGATCACCTCTTGTTGGGGATACTCGTGTAATGTATCAGGTAGAATTGAAGCAGCCATGAGCAGTGAACCTTTCCAGTCCGAAGAACGGGTTTAAACAGAGAGGCCGAGCTGACCGAACGAGAGTTCGCGTTCTGCGACGAGTTCGGCATTGGAGGCAGCGATTTTCTCGGCAGCGTAATCGTTAAGCTTGAGCCCTTCGACCACTTTCCAGTTACCGACCGCATCGACGCGAACCGGGAGCGACGTAATGAGGCCAGCCGGAGTTCCGTACTCGCCGTTGGAGCAGACACACACGCTGTGGTGGTCGCCATGGGTCGGCGTCACGAGATCGCGAACGGTATCCACGACCGCGTTCGCAGCGGAAGCGGCCGAGGACGCGCCACGGGCTTCGATAATCGCTTTGCCGCGGGTACCGACGGTCGGCACGAAGGTTTCTTTCAACCAGGTTTCGTCGCCGATCACGCTGACGGCACTTTGGCGGCCGATCTGGGCGTTGTAGAAATCGGGGAACATGGTCGGGCTGTGGTTGCCCCAGACACAAAGCTGGCTAATTTCTTTCACGGGCACGCCCGCTTTTTGCGCGAGCTGAGTCTTGGCGCGGTTCTCGTCGAGGCGAGTCATGGCGAAGAACTGGTCGTTCGGAATATCCGGCGCACTGGTCATCGCGATCAAGCAGTTGGTGTTGCAGGGATTGCCTACCACCACGGTTTTGACGCTGCGTTTGGCATAGTCGTTGATGGCTTTGCCTTGCCCGACAAATACTTTGCCGTTGATGCCGATGAGGTCGGCGCGTTCCATGCCTTTTTTGCGCGGCACCGAACCGACGAGCAGGGCCCAGTCGATATCTTTGAAGCCGACGCTCAAGTCGGAAGTCTGAACGATTTCAGTGAGCAGCGGGAAGGCGCAGTCATCGAGTTCCATGGCAACGCCTTTTAAGGCATTCATACCAGGTTCGATCTCGACCAAATTGAGGGCGACCGGTTGCTTGGGGCCAAACAGGGCGCCGGAGGCAATACGGAATAAGAGGGCATAGCCGATGTTACCAGCAGCGCCGGTGACCGCTACGCGGATGGGATCTTTCGTTGAGGACATCATGCGTTAAGTTTCTCCATTATCATGTCGGTGATTCGTTGCACCAAATTTTCGTCGACCGCTACAGCGGCTGTTTTGTTATTGCAAGTTCCGCAGCAGTCGCCGCTGCCATCACCGGCACCACCGCACTTATGTCCCATGTCATTAATGCCACAGGAGTTGGTCGGGATGGGATTGCAGGTGCCCGGTTGCGGGCAGGTGTTGACGGTAAACATGGCCGCGTCGCAGAGCTGACATTCCTGAAGTTCTTCCAGGCGTTTGTCGGGCATGCCGAGCTTCTGGCGGATTTCGATCAGTTCACGGAGTTTCTCCGGGCTGTACTGCTTCGGGCCGCCGAGTTGCATGGTGATGGTGACGGTCTGGCAAAACGCATCGGTGTTTTCCATTTTCCAGAACGCGTCTTCGACATCGTTGCCCCAGCAAATGACGCCGTGGTTCTGCATCAGGATCGACTGGTGCTTCTTAGCCAAAGCGCCCACTTCGGACGCGTTCTCCGGGGTGCCCGGCGTCTGGTAGCTGGCGAATCCAATTTCGCCGAGGAACACTTCGGGTTCGGGGATCAGGCAGGCTGGCGGGGTGACGCCGGCGACCGCGAAGGCGGTGGCGTAAATCGGGTGGGCGTGCACGCAGGACTTGGCGCGCGGCTCGGCTTTCATAATGCCGAGGTGGGTGTTTACTTCAGAGGTGCGCGGACGGGTGCCGGCAACTTGGTTGCCATCCATGTCGACCATGCAAATATCTTCCGGCTTCATGAAGCCTTTGGAGATCAGCGTCGGGGTGCAGAGCACGAGGTTGTCCCCTACCCGCACGGTGATGTTGCCGCCGTTGCCGTCGACATAGCCTTTGTTCCAGATGCGTCGTCCGATCTCGCAAATGGTTTCTTTGAGTTCTTCGATCTCGGGCGAATAGAAGAAGGTTTTCATCGCCGCGGCCGTCTTCGGGTCGCCGCCGGGCGTCCACACGTATTCGGCTTTGGGCAGGACGGGATCGTGGATGCGGATCGCAGCACCACCAGACGAGGGCTGTGAAACGGGAGCGCTGCTAGGCTGGCCGGAGGGCTTCCGGCCTTGCTTACGAATGATGTCGCGGGCCATCGGCGTGAGCCGTGCGTTAGAGGGGATCGTCGCGAGAGATTGTCCTTGGCGGACCATGTTCTCCAGCATTTTTGCGGTATAGAGCTTGCTCATGATTTTGGTGGGGCGAAGGAAATGTTGTCGAGAATAGCGACGTTGATGGCGTCGACAGGAATAGGATGATCGAAGGCACGCGTCGCTTCCGCGCCCTCCACGTAAAGGATGGGGGTGTCCACGCCGGCGCCGAGATTGTCATAGACGATCGGGGTCGAGTAGTCGCTGTAGCCCTTGCCGGTTTTTAAATTGTCGGCGCTCATGGGGCTGACGACCAGCCAGCGGGCGCCCTGGAATTGGGGTGCACCTTGACTGAGGGTGACGGTGCCGATGACGGTTCCGGGTTTCATGTGTCGAGGATTCCAATGACGTCGTTGCGCAGCGGGCACGAACGCGAGTTGAGTCGTTGCGCCGTTCCATCGGTGGAGACCATGACCTTGCTGTGCAGTCCGGCACCGAGTGGATCCATGGCCGCGATCGGCGGACCTGTCGGCTTGCCGTTCTCATCGATCGGGGTGCAGATCACAATGATCTGACCCTCGAGCAGAGGGTGGCAAACTGTGGACGTGGCGTGTCCATCTACGCGGGCGTGGAACATGACGGGATGCGGGGGCGGGATGCGGGTTACGCGGGGCGGGTTGCGGGGCGCTGCGGGATTCGGTCTTAAACGATGTTGAGTTGGTCCACCAAGGTGCAGCGGCGGAAGCGGGTAAAGGTGCGCGGCGTGGTGATGCCTTCGCCGGTGGTGGTGGCGATGGAGAAACTAATGTAGCCTTCGCCGCCCATGCCGAGTCCGGCGGTGCATGGGCCGTTTTTGACGAACAGAGTCGTGTCCATCTCGCGAGCCATCTGGGTCATGTGGGCGACGTTCATAGTGTGAACCATGGCCGAGTGCTTGTAGCCGTGTTCAGATTTCTTGGCCAAGTGAACGGCATCGGTGAACGAGGATGCACGAACCACTGGGATCAGCGGCATCATTTGTTCTTCTTCCACAAAGAGATCATCGGCGGACGTTTCGGCGATAAGGATCTGGGTACTGGGATCGACGTTGAGACCGGCAACCCGTGCGAGTTTGGACGCGTCGGCGCCAACATATTCACGGTTGAGCACGGCGTGGGAGCAGCCGCCGTCACCATCTTTAAAGTCGAAGACCTCTGCTTTGATCGCTTCGGTTTGCTGGCGATTGAGCAGCACCGCACCGTTGCGTTGAAAAGCATCGATCAGCTTCTGGTGGGCAGCGCCAACCGTGAAAATTTGTTTTTCGCCGATGCAGAGCAGATTGTTGTCAAAGCCGGCGCCGAGCACGATATCTGCGGCGACTTTATTGAAGTCCAGCGCCGAGCAGTCGTCGACGACGACCGGCGGGTTGCCGGGTCCGGCGCAGATGGCACGCTTGCCGGTTTTCATGGCGGCGTTCACCACGAACGGGCCACCGGTGATGCAGAGCAAGTCGACATGCTCGGAGGTGGCGATTTCGTTAAAGGAATCGAGGGTCGGCTTTTCGACGGTGCAAACGAGGTTTTCGATGCCGAGTTCGGCGCGGATGGCCTCATTGATTTCGTGGATTGCCAGCGCGGCGCAGGCGGCGCCGCCCGGGTGCGGGTTGACCACCACCGAGTTGCCGGCGGCGACCATGTTGACGATGTTGCCAGCGATGGTGGGGACCGAGTGAGTGACCGGGGTGATGGATCCGACCACGCCCCAGGGCGCGGAATCGTCCATGGTGATGCCGGCGTCGCCGCTCATCCCGTAGGGGCGGAGATACTCGGTTCCGAGCACGTTGCGGATGCCTTGAAGTTTGCCAATCTTGTGATCGAGGCGACCGATTTTCGTCTCTTCGAACTCAACCGTGCCCCAACGCTGGGCGTTGGTTTCGCACATCGACTTAACGATCTCGACCACGCGACTGCGCGCAGCCCAGCCCTTGCCGGCAAGTTGTTCGAAGCCGCTACGGGCGGCTCGGGCGGCACTGGCTCCGTCACTGAACACACCGTGGCGTCCGGTGCTGGTGTGGATGGCCGGGGCAGAAATTGTTCCGTTGCCTTGTTGCAACTTGGAGAGCACTTCGCTCACGACGTTGCGGATGGCGGCTTCACTCAACTGACTCATAGAATGTCCTGTCTGTAGTTGCTGTAGTTGTGTTGGTTGCGTTGGTTGCTGTAGTTGCTTTCGCTTTGGCTAGCGTGCCTTAGCTTTTGCTGGCGTCGTAGGTGGTCTTGCCGAGGACTGAAACCGTGTCCACGAGGCCGACAATAGCGGCGTCGATCGGGAGTTGTTTGAGTCCGTCCGCTTGCCGGGCTGAACTGCCCTGGGCAAACATCACCAGTTCTCCGACGCCAGCGCCGAGCGTATCGACAGCGACGATCGTGTTTGCACCGGGCTTGAATTTACCCGGGTTCTTGGGGTCGATGAGCATGGGGCGAACCAGCAGGAGCTTGCGCCCCGTCATGCTGGAGTCCTTCTGCGTCGAGACGACCGAACCGATGACTTTGGCCAAGTACATGTGATTACTTCTTGGACTTGGTGGAAGGCATGAGCTTCGCGGTGTCGTTGTGCGGACGGGCGATGACATGTGCAGTGACGACTTCGCCGTAACGGCCAGCGGTGTCGGCACCAGTTTCGATGGCGGCGTTGACGGCAGCGACATCACCGGTGACGGTCGCGCTGACCAGACCGCTTCCGACGCCTTTCATCGGGCCGAGGATTTGCACATTGGCGGCTTTGAGCATTGCGTCCGTGCCTTGCACGAGAGCGGTCAGGCCGCGGGTTTCGAGAATTCCGATTGCTTGGTTTGCCATGAGTTTCTAGGTGTTTGTGGTTGTAGATTGTTGGTTGAATAAAGGGGAGGGATGCAGGGAATAGGCCTAGGCGCTTCCCGCGTTTTGTACGAGTTGGCGGGAGACTTCGCGAGCGATCACGAGTTCCTCGTTGGCCGGGATGACCATGACCGTGATGCTGGAATCAGGGTGACTGATGATGCCTTCGGCGCCGCGAATGGTTTTTGCGTTCGCTTCTGGATCCAAGCGGAGACCGAGGCCTTCGAGTCCGGCGCAGACGCGGGCGCGCAGTTCGGGATCGTTCTCGCCGATACCGGCGGTGAACACGATCGCTTCCGCGCCGCCCATTTTGAAAAAGAAGGAGCCGGCCCAATGACGGATGCTGTCATCCATCACATCGTTGGCGAGGGCGGCGTCGGCATTGCCCTGTTCGGCGGCAGTAATGATGTCACGCGCGTCGTTGCTCACACCGGACAGACCGAGGAGGCCGCTTTCCTTGGTGAGTTGGCGTTCGGCTTCGTCTACCGTGATGCCGAGCATTTTGCAGGCGTAAGGAATCGCCATTGCGTCGAGATCGCCGACGCGGTTGTTTTGCGGCAGACCGCTTTGCGGACTGAAGCCCATGCTGCTGCCGATGGACACGCCACTATTAATACCGACGACCGAGCTGCTGCCGCCGAGGTGGCAAGAGATCACCCGGAACGGGGTGCCGGTAAACTCGCCCGGTCCAGAGACGTAGAGTTGACGGGCGCGTTCGGCGACATCGTCGCGGCCGCACAGTTCGGCCGAACGTTCGGCGATGAACTTGTGGCTGGCACCGTGGAAGCCGTAGCGGCGTATGCCGAGTTCGCGCCAAGCCTTGGGGATGGCGTACTCACTCGCGGCGGGCGAGACCCACTGAAAGAAGGCCGTCTCGAACAAAGCCACTCGCGGAACGTCCGGGAGAAGTTTTTCAAAACAGCGGATTCCTTCCGCGTAGGCCGGGTTGTGCGCCGGTGCGACTTCTTTGAAGCCTTCCAGCGCATCGAGCACCCGTTGATCCGCTTTGACACAACCGCTCAAGTCTTTGCCGAGAACGGTTTTGAAACCGACCGCGTCCAAATCCTCACCCGAGACCAAGTGGCCTTCGGCGACCAAGGTTTCCAACATTTCCTGGATGCACGGGGTATATTCCGTGACCCGTTCGAACCCGCCTTTGGCGACGAGATCGGCGGAAGCCTCCCCCATCGCATACAGCGAGTACTTGAAAGAGGTCGAACCGAGGTTGGCGACGAGAATTTTCATAAACGTAGTCAGCGTGAATCGTCAGCGCTTACTTGATGAAGTCGCCGAGTTTCCCGAGGTCGTCGTGCGGACGCGGGATGACTTCGACGGCGATGACTTCGCCGACTTGGCTGGCGGCTTCGGCACCAGATTCGATGGCGGCTTTAACAGCCGCGACGTCACCGGTGAAAAATGCGGTGACCATGCCACCGCCGATTTTTTCCCAACCGACCATCTGGACGTCGGCGGATTTGAGCGCAGCGTCGCTGGCTTCGATGAGACTGATCAGTCCCTTACATTCGATCATTCCAATTGCTTGATTAGCCATAATAGTTCTCCGATTATTGGAAGTATTTGAGAAGGTCTTCGTGCGGACGCGCGATGACGTTGGAGCCGACGAGTTCGCCGACGCGGTCTGCGGCTTCTGCGCCGGCTTCGACGGCTGCTTTGACGCTGCCGACGTCTCCCTTGACGAGGACGGTGAGGAAGCCGCCGCCGATGGGAATCTGTTTTACGATGTTGACTGCTGCAGCTTTGGCCATGGCATCACTTGCCTCGATCGAGCCTGCGTAGCCCTTGGTTTCGATCAATCCGATGGATTCACTCATGAGTTTCGTCTTTGTTAAAGGTTGTTCGGGGTTGGTTTGATTGGTGTTAAAAAATTATTTAATCAGTTCGCACGGGACATCCGGTCCCAAGCCGCAAGCGTTCGCCTCGTCGGTGTCGATGTGCACCTCGAGTTTGAAATTGGGGTCGACGCGGACAAAGATGCGGTCGAAGGTTACGCCAATGTCGCCGCCGACGCGCAGTTTCATGAAGCTTTTGTTTTCGACGCCATAGTAGGCGGCGTCCTCTGGCGTGAGGTGAACATGGGGAGCAGCGCGGATGACGCCCTCTTTCATTTCGAGAAATCCAGCGGGGCCCATGAGCATGCAGCCAGGCGTGTTGGCGATGTCGCCCGAGTTGCGCAGAGGGATCTTGAAGCCGAGCGAGACCGCATCGGTATATGCGAGCTCCACTTGGTTCATGTCGCGGCAAGGTCCGAGAATGCGGAGATTGGAAATCACCCGGCTGCGCGGTCCGATCAGCGTCACCGTTTCTTCGGCGGCAAACGCACCCGGCTGATAGAGGGGCTTCATCGGGGTCAGCGTTTTTCCCGGTCCGAACAAAATTTCCACTGCCTCAGGTGAAACGTGGCAGTGGCGAGCACTGGCGTTCACAATCAAGGGATTCGGACCACCCGTGGCGGTGCGACTTGGCGCCGCGACGTTCTGGGGCGTTTGGCGGCTCAGGCTCTCACGAACGAGCTGTTCGACTTGGAGGCGGTTGAGATTGGCAGACATGAAAAGTGGAGGAAGTGAGAGGTGAGAAGAGAGTGAGAAGAGAGTGAGAAGAGAGTGAAGTAAGTTTAAAAGTAGGTAAAATGTGGGTTCTTGTGGATATTAGCCCGATAATTGTGGGGTTGTCAAACATAAACCTTGTCTAATCCCACACTATTCCCTAATAAATCCACATGCTAGCGGCAGAACGGCAAAATATGATTCTCGCGAGTCTTGAACAACAAGGAACAGTCCGGACCATGGAACTGGCGCAGCGCTTTCAGGTTACAGATGAAACCATTCGCCGAGATTTCCAAGTTCTAGCGGAGCTGGGTCAGCTTACTCGGATCCATGGCGGTGCCAGTAATAAGAGTGGCCGTCCTACCCTTCAATCCTATGACGAACGCCGAGGAATGCAGGTGGCCAGCAAACAGGCTATTGCGCAAGAGGCCCTTTCCCTCATCGTTCCGGGTCGAACCTACGCGTTTGACAGCAGCACAACAGCCTTCGCCCTCGTTTCCATCGTGCCCGACCTTCCTTATCGCGTGGTGACCAACGCCTACGCCGTGCTCGAGCATTTCGTCGGCATGGAACATGTGGAATTGATTTCTACCGGCGGTCGCTACCGGGCCAAAACCCATACCTTCACCGGCCAGACCACGATTGATACATTGCGCCGCCACAATATCCATACGGCGTTCGTGTCCTGCATCGGCATCGATCCGCAGCGCGGTGCCAGCGAAGGCTTCGAACAGCAGGCCCTGATCAAAGAACGCCTCGTTCAGCTCGCCGAAGAAGTCGTTCTGCTGGCGGACAGCACTAAGCTGAATCAACGCTCGGAGTATTTCTTCGCCAACCTCGATCAAATTTCACGCATCATCACCGACCGCGACGCCGATCCGCTCGCGGTGGCCAAACTCCGAGCGTCCGGATTGGACGTGACCTTGGCCGAATGAGCACGTAATGCGAACCCTCAAAAACACTCGTTGCACCATGTCAGAATTAGAACCGTCAGAATTACAACCGTCAGAATTAGAATCTTCCATCTATCTCGCCATCGACCTGGGCGCCGGCTCCGGTCGCGTCATCGCCGGCAGCCATTCCACCGATAAACTTCACCTCGAAGATGTGCATCGCTTCACTAATGAACCGGTTGAAATCGACGGGCATCTCCATTGGAATTGGAAGCAACTCACCGCCGACATCATGGACGGGCTCGCGCTCGCGGTGAAGAAATATGGCGCCGACAACATTCGCGGCATCGGCGTGGACACCTGGGGCGTGGACCATGGCTTGTACAACAAGCAAGGCAAACTGATGGGGCAGCCGTTCAACTATCGGGATGTCCGCAACCAAGAAGTGTATGACGATACGCTCACTCCCGACTTGCGCGACTTGGTCTTTTCGCAGACCGGCGTGCAGTTCATGGCGATCAACACCTTATATCAAATGGGTGCAAACGTGCGTGATGAAAACATCGATCTCGATGACGTCGCTCACTTTCTCATGGTGCCCGACATCATGAATTACCAATTGACCGGCAAGGCCGTGTGCGAACGCACCAACGCCAGCACGACCCAGTTCTACAATCCGAAAACCAACGACTGGGCGACCGATGTGCTCGAAGCGTTCGGCTGGCCGGCCGACAAGGTGCCGCCGTTCGTCGATGCCGGTACGTCTTTGGGGCCCATTCTGCCGGAGGTCGCGACCGCCACCGGACTTCACCCGAACACGCCGGTCTTTGTCGTCGGCAGTCATGACACCGCTTCTGCGGTGGCGGCCGTTCCGGTGCATCCGGGATCCAAGTTTGCCTATCTTAGTTCGGGAACGTGGTCGCTGCTGGGCGCCGAAATCGATGCCCCCATCATCTCCCAAGCCAGCCAAACCTATAATTTCACCAACGAAGTTGGCGTGTTCGACACGATCCGCCTGCTGAAGAACATCACCGGGCTGTGGCTCGTTCAAGAATGCCAGCGTGTCTGGTCCGAGCGCGGCGAAAAACTGGACTTCGCCGAACTCACCCGCATGACCGAACAAGCCGCGCCGTTGGTGTCGTTCATCGACCCCGATGATCCGCGTTTCGCGACACGTGGCGACATGCCGACCTTCGTCCGCGAAGCCTGCCGCGACTCGGGACAAGTCGTGCCCGAGGGGCGCGACGCCGTTCTACGCACCATCACCGAAAGCCTCGCACTCAAGTACCGAGTCGTTCTCGAATGGCTGGAAGCCCTGACCGGAACCAAAGTCGAACGCCTCCACGTGATCGGCGGTGGCGGCAAAAACGAATTGCTCAACCAGTGCATCGCCAACAGCATCGAACGGCCCGTCGAGGTCGGCCCCTACGAGGCCACCGCGGCCGGCAATGTGATGATGCAACTGGTCGCCTCGGGCGCGTTAAGTTCGCTCGAAGAAGGACGCGCCTTGATCCGCAAATCGTACGGCACGAAAGTGTTCGAACCCCAAGCGGATCAAGCCGCCGCCTGGGCCGACGCCCGCGAACGATCCAATAATTTGTTGCACGACTGAACCACTTACAAACCCGCCCAACGACCCGAACATTTAAAACGCGCTCAACCGCACCGGCTCGGGATGCCCTCGCCCGCCAAGTGTTTGAAATTTGAAATACCCGCGCGCGCGGTTCACAACTGACTAACTGACCACCGACCACTGGCCCCCATGCACGAATTTTTTGATTCCGAATACCCATCTGTTGACCACCTCATCGCCAAAGCGAAAAAGCGGATCCCCGGCTTCGCGTTCGATTATCTCGCCGGCGGCTGCTTCGGCAACCTCAACCTGAGTCGCAACACGCAAGACATTCGCAAGGTCCAACTCAAGCCCTGGTACCTAAATAACTACGCCGGTGCCGACCGCTCCACCGAGTTGTTCGGCGAGACCTATGACGCGCCGTTCGGTCAAGCCCCGGTTGGGCTACAAGGATTGATGTGGCCGAATTCTTGCGAGTATATCGCGACCGCTTGCCACGACCACAACCTCCCCTTCTGCTTGTCTACCGTGAGCACCGCCAGCATCGAGACGATCGCCGAGATCACCGAAGGACGCTTTTGGTTCCAACTCTACCACCCGCGGGAGGACGACCTACGCGACAAGCTGCTCGACCGAGCCTGGGAAGCCGGCTGCAAGACTCTGGTCATCCTCGCCGACACCCCGACCTTCGGCTATCGCCCCAAAGAAATCCGCAACGGCCTGTCCATCCCGCCGAGCATGAGCCTGCGCAACATCATGCAGATGTTCACCTGTCCGGCCTGGTGCCTCGGCCAGTTGCCGAAGGGGCCGACGTTCAAAACCATGGAGCCCTACATCCCCAAGGGCCTCAGCATGAAACACCTCGGCTTGTTCATGAACCAGACCTTCTCCGGTCGCCTCAACGAAGACAAGATCGGTGCCCTGCGCGACAAATGGAAAGGCAATCTCGTCATCAAGGGAATCGTCAATCCGGAGGATGCCGAACGCTGCGTCCGCCTCGGACTCGACGGCCTGATCGCGTCCAATCACGGCGGCCGACAGCTCGACCGCGGCCAGTCCACCATCGAACCGTTCAAGGCACTGGTCCCCGAGTTCAAAGGCAAGATCAAGCTGATGCTCGACAGCGGCATCCGCAACGGCGCCGACATCGCCGCCGTGCTCGCCTGCGGCGCCGACTTCACCTTCGTCGGCCGCACCCCCATGTTCGGCGTTTGCGCGCTTGGCCGCTACGGCGCCCACCACACGTTCGAGATGCTCAAAAAGCAGATCCTGCAAGTCATGGAACAAGTCGCCTGCGAGAAGATCGCCGACTTCCCGAAGCACCTCGTTGAAGCGTAAGCGGGAAACGGTTTCGTAGTACCGTGCTTCCCGCAGGTACCGTCTCTCCTGCCTTCTAGGCTGGAGAGACGAGGCATGCCCTCTTAGAAGTCGATCAATCTTAGAAGTTGTTCATAACTAAACCCGCCTCCCACTATGAAAGCCCTCCGCCGCGAAGCCCGTGAGGCCAAAGCCGCCTCCATCCAGAACGTCGCCAAGCCAGAAGTTTCCGGTCCGCACGATGTGCTGATTGCGGTCGAGTACTGCGGCATCTGCGGGTCCGACCTGCATGCCTACCTCAACCACGCCGGCTACGAGTCGGTGCTGCCGGAAGTCACGTTCGGGCACGAACTGTCCGGCACCGTGGTCGAGATCGGCAGCGATGTGTCCACCGTTTCGGCCGGCCAAAAAGTCACCGTCGAAGCCATCCAATCGCACATGAGCGGCGACCAGGTGCGCAATGGACTCACGCAGCTCGCCTCTGACCGCAAAGTCCACGGCCTGCACCATGACGGTGGCATGGCCGAGTTCACGATTGCGCACGAACGCTTTGTCCTCGGCCTGCCCGACGGCATGGACATGCGCATGGCCGCGCTCACTGAACCACTTTCGATCGCGGACCACTGCCTGTTCGAACGTTCGGACATCGGCGCCGGCGACAAAGTCGTCGTCACCGGCCCCGGCATTATCGGCATGCTCTGCGCTCTCGTCGCCAAACACAAAGGCGCGGAGGTCATCATCTCCGGCACCGCCGCCGACGAGAAGGTTCGGCTGTCCGCCGCCCGCCGCGTCGGACTCGGCACCGCCATTGTCGGCCGCGACCTGCCCAGCCTACGCGACCAAGTACACGAGGCCTGGGGCTGCGAAGCCGACGCGTTGATCGAAGCCTCCGGCGCGCCGATCGCCTTGGCCGGCGCCTGGGATGTGATTCGAACCGACAGCGTGATCACCGTGGTCTCCATCTTCGGCCACAACGTGGATCTCGATTTCACCAAGTTCATCCGCAAGCAAATCGACCTGCGCACCAGTTACGGTTCCAACCGCGCAAACTTCGACCACAGCCTAGAACTCTTGACCGCCGGCGTCGTCCCGGTTGACGATCTGGTCAAAATCTATCCGCTCGCCGACGGACTCCAAGGGTTCACCGATGCGGAAAACCAAGACGTGATGAAACCAATGCTAGATTGCCGGTAGGCCTTCAGGCTTTGGGCTCGGATCGTTAAGTATTTGAGGTTATCCGTTCGACCACCCTGCCCTTGTGGTCGATCGTTCCCTCGGCCCGCCCCGCCTCGAACGCGGCCACCTCCTCCGGCGTGGTCCGCCAGCGCCGGTGCATCCAAATCCATTGTTCGGGGTACTGGCGGATGATGGATTCGAGCGCGGCGGTCGCGTCCTGCGTGCAACGGACAATCTCGGACTCGTCACGCGAACGCGGCGGTTCGATCTCGGGTAGACAGTGGATCTGATGCGTGCCGTCGGCTTGACGAACCGCAAAAATCGGCACGATCGGCGAACCCGCCTGCCAAGCCATCATCGCCGCGCCCGGCGAGGTGCTCGCGGGCCGACCAAAAAAGTCGACAAACACACCCTGTCCGGGACGCATATTCTGGTCGATAATAAAGCCGAGAATATTCTGATTCTTCAACGCGCGAAGACACTTCCGATAGCTGCCCTTGCGCGGCAGCACGTGCGTTCCAAAACGTCCCCGGAGAGCGGCCATGTACTGGTCGAGCGCAGGCGGGCGAACCGTCTTGACCACGATCGTCTCCGGATAACCCTCCAAGGGTCCGAGGGCGGCTATGGTCTCCCAGCTACCGACATGCGCGGTGATGATAACCACCCCCTGCCCGCGCTTGAACGCCGCGTCGAGATGATGGCGATCGATCCAGATGCACTCGGCGCGCATTTGTTCGGGCGAGATAAACGAGAGCCGTAACAAGTCGATAAAGGCATGCCCCATGTTGGTGTACATGCCGGAACGGATCGCGCGGCGTTCGGCCTCCGACTTATCCGGGAAACAGCGTTGAAGGCGTTCGAGAATTTCCCCCCGTCGGATCCGGAACACATCGCCATACAGTCGTCCCAGGAACCAGCCGAACCCACGTGAAACCGGGCGCGGCAACCAGCGCAACAGAACAGCAAACAACTTCAGCAAAACGACGATCATCAAAACATCCAACTCACCTGAAAGGAGTTCGTGTGATGGTAGCGGATTCTATTTCACCAAATCGACCATTTTTTTTGCGGGCTTCAATTCCGACATCCATGAAACATCAAATGGCTGTCGTGGGATTTCATCCCTTGCTTTCCGCGCGTCTGTCCGCATATCCCACGGGGAACAACCGGAATCCGCCATGAGCGACACAAACGAAAAAGACACCCCCGCAGACACATCCGCAGAAACGAGCAAGCACTTCATCCGCCAGATGATCGAAGACGATCTCGCGTCCGGCAAACACAGCACCGTGGTGACCCGCTTCCCGCCCGAACCCAACGGCTACCTGCATATCGGCCACGCCAAAGCCATCTGCCTCGATTTCGGCATGGCACTCGAATACGGCGGACGCTGCCACCTGCGCTTCGACGACACCAACCCGGTCAAAGAGGACATCGAGTACGTCGAGTCCATCCAGAACGACATCCGCTGGCTTGGTTTTGATTGGGGCGAACACAAGTTCTACTGCTCCGACTACTTTCAACAGCTCTACGACTACGCCGCGCAGCTGATCGAAAAAGACCTCGCCTACGTCTGCGACTTGGATGTCGAAGCCTTCGGTGAATGCCGCGGCGTGCCCAACAAACCCGGCAAGGATAGCCCGAACCGCAACCGGCCCGTGGCCGAGTCACTCGATCTGTTCACCCGTATGAAAGCCGGCGAGTTCGAAGATGGCAGCTACGTGGTTCGCGCCAAAATCGATATGGCCTCGCCCAATCTACACCTGCGCGACCCGGCCATCTACCGAATCAAACACGCCACCCACCATCACACCGGCGACGACTGGTGCATCTACCCGATGTACGATTTTGCCCATTGCCTGTCCGACTCGATCGAAGGTATCACGCACTCGCTGTGCACGCTCGAGTTCGAAGTGCACCGCCCGCTCTACGATTGGATTCTCGACAACCTCGACGTGCCCAAACCGCAGCCGCGCCAAACCGAGTTCTCCCGGCTGAATCTCAGCTACACGGTGATGAGCAAACGCAAGTTGCTGCAACTGGTCACCGAAGGCCACGTCGCCGGCTGGGATGATCCGCGCATGCCCACCCTCGCCGGACTACGCCGCCGCGGCGTGCCGCCCGAGGCCATCCGCAACCTCTGCGAACAAGTCGGTATCACCAAATACAAAGGCCTGAACGACATCGGGCTCCTCGAAAATGAAGTGCGTTCGGCGCTCAATCCGATCGCCCCGCGTTTCATGGGCGTTCTTGATCCGCTTAAAGTGGTGATCACCAACTACCCCGACGGCGACGAAGAAACCTTCGAGGCAGTGAACAACCCCGAGAACGAAGCCGACGGCACCCGCGCGGTTCCGTTTAGCCGCGAACTCTGGATCGACCGCGCCGACTTCATGGAAGAGCCGCCGCGCAAATTTTTCCGCCTCGGTCCCGGACGCGAAGTACGCCTACGCGCCGCTTGCTACATCACCTGCACCGACGTGGTGAAGGACAACGACGGCACCATCACCGAACTCCATTGCACCTACGACCCCGAGTCGCGCGGTGGTTCGACTCCGGACGGACGCAGAGTGAAGGGCACGATCCATTGGGTCAGCGCCAAACACGCCGTCATGGCCGAAGTGCGCCTGTACGATCGGCTGTTCTCGGTCGAGTCCCCCGACGGCGACAAGGAGCATCACTTCCTCGAACTGATCAACCCCGACTCGCTCGACGTTCGGAGTTGCCCGGTCGAACCCGCCGTCGCCGAACTCGCGCCCGGCAGCCACTTTCAGTTCGAACGGATTGGCTACTTCATTACCGACAGCAAAGAGCATGGTCCGGACAAGCCCGTGTTCAACCGCACCGTCCCCCTGCGCGATTCCTGGGCGAAGAAAGCGAAAAAAAGCTGACAACCTATTTTGGTTGTATTCCGGATTTACAACCAAAATAGGTTGTAAAGAGAAATACAACCCAATACAGTTTACTCTCATAAAACAACTTAAAATAGTTGTTTTAAGGAAAACAACCAATTAAGGTTTTCGGGTGAACTATGTTGTTCTAATTGGAGATCTGAAGAATTCCCGCCGGGTCGAGGACCGTTCCGCGTTCGAACAAACGTTGAACGCGGCCCTCAAAAAAGTGAACCGCCGCTACAAAGGGACATTGTTAAGAGAGCTCCGCAGCACGCAGGGCATCGACCTGATTGTCGGCGTTTTTAAGCGGAAAAAGTTTGATGCTGGATCTGCCCTTGGATTCGCACTGTCGGCGGGGGAACAATTGCAACGCGAAATTTTCCCCGAAACCTTCCGCTTTGGAATTGGGTTCGGCGAGATTGACATCGGCGTGGACAAGCCGCTGGCGCAAATGGATGGACCCGCATTCCACTATGCCTCCGATGCCCTTGAAGAGGCCGAACGAAGAGGCTTGCCGTTCAAAATCAACTTAAAGCTACCCGCGGAAAATCTCACCGTGGACAAAGACGAGAACGACCGGCCGGGCGGGCGGAATGACCACATCGAAAGCCAGCTTCATCTGATCGAACAAACGATGCGCTGTCTCGATGTGATCCGTTCGGACTGGACGCCACGGCTCCCAAGTATTTTCGAGGCCTTGGAGGGGCGCTCGCAAAAGGAAGCAGCGAAGCAGTTGGGCATCACACCGCAGGCCGTATCTGCAGCGGCGAAGCAGGGCCATTTCGAGGAATATCGAGACACGCTGGGAGCTGTCTGTTCGATGTTCATGAATCCCGAGAAGGGGCTCCTTCGCCCATGAATATTGGACCGTTCCTCGACACACCAGGCTGGCAGATTTTCACCGTTCTGCTCGCCTATGCGATCACCTTGTACGGCAGCGGAATTGTGGTGCCCGAGATTTTGCGCCGGATAGACCAATCACCCAAGGGCGAAGACAGCCGCGTCGGTGCCGTCATCGGCAAGTGCGAAAACATCATCGCAATCACCTGCGTGCTGGCGGATCAGATCACCGGACTCGCGTTGATTTTCGCCGCAAAATCCTTGGTCCGGAACACGGAAAAAGGCGGCAAGGACGACTACTACCTGTGCGGCACGCTGGTGAATCTCGTCTGGAGTTTGCTGATCGGCTTTGCCGCGCGCTTGATCGTTCAGGGGTTCTGAGAACGCGGCGGCAAGGCCGCCAGCCAATCCCGCAACTTCTGGCCGTAGCCGGCATCCTCGAACCTCAAATCGTGCGGCCCGCCCGGAACCCGCAGGAAGGTTTTCGGTTCGCGGGCGCGGGCGTGCAGTTTCACGCCATGCTCGAACGGGATCACTTGATCGCGGTCACCGTGCACGATGAACACCGGGCAGTCCACGTCCGCGATCTTGCCGAGGTTATGGTAGATTTTTCCCAGCCAGCCGAGTTTCACCACGTCGAGAATCGAGGTGTAGGTGGACTCAAGAATCAGGCCGGCCACCGGCTTGCTGCGCGCGAGTTCGGTGCTCGGCCCACCCCCGAGTGAACGGCCCATCACCACGATACCCTGCTGCGGATCGGTAAGCCGCACATGGTTGTAGACTGCTTCGATATCGCGGTAGGTGCCACGTTCGGAGGGCTTGCCCTCGCTGTGCCCATAGCCGCGGTAATCGTACGCAACCACATCCACGCCGAACCCGTGCAATTCCTGCAAGCTGGGTTCGGCGTAACCAATATCCTCGGCGTTGCCGTGGCTGAAAATGACCACGTGCCGATTGCCGGATGTCCGCAGCTCGCGGATCGAAAGCTTCACCCCGTCGTCGGTTTCCACGGTCGAAAACCGCGGATCCTCCGCCGCGTAGCCCGGCGGCTGAACCGGATACAACGATCGGTTGATCGTCGAACAACCACTCAAACTCGCCCAGATACCCATAACAATGACGCTGATCAGCAGACGGGAAATCAAACGAGCCGACATGGAGCTCCGGACAGGGAAGAAAAATAAAGCGTGGAGAGCATGTTCATGTCACCAACTGCGCAAAAGACATGTACTTGTCAGCAAATTACCATATGTGATACTTATTGCCGAACGTAAGTACTTCTGATTGAGAACCTAAACTATGAATGAGACGTCACTACCCTCCTCCGGCGCGCAAGCGCGTCGCTCCTTCCTCAAAACCGCTGGTGCGACTGCCGCAGCCGCCAGCATGGTTCACACCGCCGGCGCTAAAGCAAAAGAGGGCGTGATCAAAGTCGCGCTGATCGGCTGTGGCGGACGCGGTTCGGGCGCGGCTAACCAAGCCATGAGCGCCGATCCCGGCGTAAAACTCTGGGCGATGGCCGACATGTTCGCCGACCGTCTAGAGAGCAGCCACAAAAATCTCAAAAAGCAAAAGGGCGACCAAGTGGACGTGCCCGAAGACCGCCGCTTCCTCGGCATCGACGCGTACAAGAAAGTGATGGAGTCCGACGTCGATGTCGTGCTGCTCACCACCCCACCCCACTTCCGTCCGCTGCATCTCGAAGCCGCCGTGAAAGCCGGTAAACACATCTTCTGCGAGAAGCCGATGGCGGTCGACGGACCCGGTATTCGCATGGCGATGGCGGCGGTGGCCGAGTCGAAGAAGACCGACAAGAACCTCGTCTGCGGTTTTTGCTGGCGCTACCACATGCCGAAACGCGGCCTCTACGAGCAAGTGCTCGGGAACGGTCTGATCGGCGATGTCCGCGCGGTATACAACACCTATCAAACGGGGCCGACCTGGTCGAAAGAGCGCCGCGAAGAGTGGAGCGATCTCGAGTTCCAACTGCGCAACTGGGTACAGATGCCGTGGCTCTCCGGCGACCACATCACCGAACAAGCGGTGCACTCCATCGACATGATGTCCTGGGCCTTCGGCGACGCGAAAGTGAAGTCGGTCAGCGGCAACGGCGGACGCCAAGTGTACAACGAAGAAAAGTACGGCAACTGCTACGACCACTTCGGCGTGGTCTACGACTACGAAGACGGCCGCAAAGGCATCCACCTCAGCCGCAAAATTCCCGGCTGCACCTCGAGCTACGAATGCGACATTGTCGGCCAAGACGGCAACGCGCTCGCGATGAAGGCGCTGATCAAGAAAGGCGACGAGGTCGCCTGGCGCTACAAAGGGCCGACCCCGAACATGTACCAGGTCGAACACGACGAGTTGTTCGCCAGTATCCGCAAGGGCGGCGAACCGATCAACAACGGCGACTGGATGATGAACAGCACCACCCTCGCCGTGATGGGCCGGATCGCCTGCTACACCGGTAAAACCATTACCTATGACCAGATGCTCAAATCCAAAATGAGCTACGAACCGGCGCACTGGGACTTCGAAAAACCCCTGCCGCTTGCCGACGTGCCAATGCCCGGCAAAATGAAGTTCAGCTGAGGAATCAGTCTGGCTAAATGCAGATTCCCAGAGTAGGAGGGATTCATGAATGTTGATTCAATTGAAAAGGCTGTCCAACAGCTTACGCTTCAGGAACTGGCTGAATTCCGTAGCTGGTTTGAGCAGTTTGATTCGGAAAACTGGGACGCGCAGATCGAACAGGATGTGGCCAATGGAAACATCAATCATTTAGCGGAAGAAGCACTCGCAGATTTTGAAGCAGGGCGAGCAAAGAAGCTGTGACCCATCTCGCAACGCCAAAATTTTGGAAGTGCTACTGTGCTCTTCCGAAACGAATCCAAGAGCTTGTAGATAAAAATTACTCCCTTCTGAAAAGCGATCCAAAACACCCTTCACTACATTTCCAAATCGGTCGGAAAATTTTGGTCGGTCAGAGTCGGGATCAGCTACAGAGCTCTCGCCGTTCAGAGAGATGAAAATATCATCTGGTTCTGGATAGGCAGCCATGCGGATTACGACAAACTCATCGATTAGCTGCAGGGAATGAATAGGTCTGACGCCGAGGACGACTTCTCCGCTGGAGCAAGGCCGACGGTGGGTCTTCCGTTCTCTGGCGTCTTACCTGCTTCTGCGGGGCGAGACGGCGGGGAAATCTCGTTCACTCGGGTCAATTATTTGGATTAGGCTTCTTGAGAAGGTTTGAAGTTTTTAGTTCAAACGGCGTCGCGTCAAGGCCTCCGAAGGCAGCTAGCGCAACAGTCGCTGTTTCAGTCGTCGGGTCAAATTTCATGACAATTACGTCAACTTGCTCAAACTTTCCTGAAAACGATGGCGTGGTACATGCAACTTGCGCGCCATCGGCCGGTAACCCTGACCATTGAGGCGAAAGGCCGAAGGCGTGCACCACTGATCACTCAAGACTCGCCACTGATTACTTGGTCAGGTTCATCAAGAACTCGGCGTTGGTCTTGGACTTCTTCAGCTTGCTGATTAGCAGTTCCATCGCCTCGACCGGCGGTACACCGTTGAGGGCTTTGCGCAGAACCCAAACGGCGTTGAGTTCGTCGGGGTGCATGAGCAGTTCCTCTTTGCGCGTTCCCGAACGCTCGATGTTGATCGCGGGGTAGACGCGCTTGTCGACCAGCGAACGGTCGAGGTGCAGTTCGAGGTTGCCGGTGCCTTTGAACTCTTCGAAGATCACTTCGTCCATACGGCTGCCGGTATCGACCAGCGCGGTGGCAATGATGGTCAGCGAACCACCCTCTTCGATGTTACGGGCGGCGGCAAAGAAGCGGCGCGGTTTGTGCAGCGCGTTGGCGTCAACACCACCGGTGAGAATGCGACCGGAGTGCGGCGCGACGGTGTTGTAGGCGCGGGCGAGGCGGGTGATCGAGTCGAGCAGGATGACCACGTTCTTGCCGTTCTCGACATCGCGCTTGGCCATCTCGATGACGATCTCGGCCACTTGCACGTGGCGGCTGGCGTGTTCATCGAAGGTGGAGGCGATCACTTCGGCCTTGGTGGTGCGGCGCATGTCGGTGACCTCCTCGGGGCGTTCGTCGACCAGCAGGATGATCAGGCGGGAGTCGGGATTGTTCTCGCTGATGGCGTTGGCCATCTTTTGCATGAGCACGGTTTTACCGGTGCGCGGCGGGGCGACGATGATGGCGCGCTGACCGAAGCCGATGGGCGATACAAGGTCGACTACGCGCATCGAGACGTCGTCTTTTTTGGCGGCGCTGTTTTCCATCACGGCGCGCTTTTCGGGGAACAAGGGGGTGAGTTCTTTGAACGGAATCTTCTTCTTGGCATCTTCGAGGGAGCGTTCGTTGATCTCGATGATTTTCGCTAAAGCGAAGAAGCGTTCCTTGCTGCGCGCCGGACGGAGTTCGGCGATGATGCTGTCGCCACTGCGCAGGCCGTGGCGGCGGATCAGGTTCGGTGCGACGTAGATGTCTTCCTGGCAGGGGTCGAAATTGTAGCGCATGAAGCGCAGGAAACCGAAGCCGTCGGAGAGCGCTTCCATGATGCCGCGGGCGCGCAGCGGGTGCTTTTCGCGGGCGTAGGCTTTCATGATTTCGAACACGAGATCGTAGCGACCGAGGCCTTCGGGATCTTGAATTTCGAGTTCTTCGCCGAGCGCGATCAGTTCGAGTTTGGTTTTATCCTGCAACTCCCAGAGACGGATTTCCTCTTTCTCGGGATCGGGTTCGTAGGGCGGCTCGTTGGAGTGGCCGCCGCCGCCGTGCGGGTGTTGGGGATTGCCGCCACCGCGGTTTTTCTTTTTGCGACGACGTCGTTTGCCGGTGCCAGGTGGGTTTTGCACGTGTTGGTTCTTTTGGTTGTGGTTGTGATTCTGATTTTGGTTATTCGAACCGTTGTTCTGCTTCGGTTGGTCACCACCCGACTGAGCTTTCGATTCGCCGCCACTTTTATCGTCGCCGCCACTCTTTTCGCCACCACTTTTCTCACCGGTCGATTTGGCGTCGCCGCCTTTTTCGGACGAGGCGCTTTTCTCGGGTCCCGCACTCTTACTCGCGGATTCTTTTTTGGCGCTGTCGCCTTTGGACGCGGCCGCTTTTTTCACGGTGGTCTTCTTGGCGGCGGCTTTCTTTTTCACCACGCGCTTTTTCTTCGCGGGTGCTTTTTCAGTTACTTCGTTTTCGTCGCTCATGTTCGGCGATCTCCTTTGGCGCGGCTAGTGGAACGCTGGGATAGCTGCTCGAGCACCTTACGGGTTCGAGCTTCCAGTTGCGTCAGTGACTTGTCGTTTGTTATGATAAAATCAGATTGGGTTTCTTTTTCGGCCAAAGGCAGTTGTGCCGCGATCCGCTGCTTCGCTTCGGCCCGATCGAGACCGCGTGATTGCAGTCGCCGCAGGACATCGGCTTCAGGAGCGGAGACGCAAACAATGCCGTCCCATGGCCAGGTGGCGTGGCTTTCGAACAGCAGTGGAATCAAGAGAGCTGCAGGTTCGTTGCGTTGCCGCCGGGTGTCCATCCACGCAACCCAGACGTCGCGGATACGGGGATGAACGATGTTATTCAGTTGTGTCCGCTTCTCGGAATTCCCGAAAACGATTGCACCAAGTTTGGCACGGTCGATTTCACCAAGGGAGTTGCGGATGGTTTTGCCAAACGTCTGGATGAGCTCGTCATGCGCAGGTTGATTTGGACGTATCACGTCGTGACCGACGAGGTCAGTATCAAGAACGCGTACGCCCCATCTTGTCAACAGGTTTCCGACCGTGCTCTTGCCGCAGGCGATTCCCCCTGTGATTGCAAATTGGGGCTGACCGTCCGAACCGCTCACGGCTTGGGCGTCTCCTCGTAGAGATGCTGGATGCGCTCTTTGAGTTCATCGCGGGTGATTTTTCCTTGGAAAAGCAGGGTGGTAAGCTTGTTGATGATCCGTTTGGCGGTGGGGTTGCCGGGGTCGTACATCGTGATGGTGCGTTCGGCGTAATCGAACGCGCGACTGTAGTCCCCCATCTCGAACTGGCGCCTCGCCATCGATGCTTGGCGCACGCCCATGTCGATATCCTGATGGGTGATGATGCGGAACACGCGAAAGCGATTGGCCGGATCGGCGAGCCGAACCGGCTTGAAGTAGCGCAGCGCGTTCGGGCTTCGTTCGAACAGCGTCACCATCGAACCCGGCTCGGCTTCGGTCAATCCTGCCATGTAGACTGGGCGGTTGTCTGGAAAGCGTACTGACTTTAAAATCTTGGTGATCGCCCGCTTGGCCTCCGCCGGCAAGTTGGGATTTTTCAACATGTGTTCGAACTGCGCAGCACGGGTCCCCGCGTTCGCTCCGGGATGTTGGATGTAGATGGCCGCCCCCTGCTTTTGCGTCCATTCGTAGAAGTCGAATTCGACCCCGGCAGCGGTTTGGTTGTTGGTGGTAATGTAGAGCTGCTCGTAAAACTCTTTCACCTTGGCGCGGATGTCTTCCGTCTCGAACTTCGGATGCAGCACCACCGGACAGTCGGTGTAACCGGCGACCGAGGCGCTGAGCGGGAAGTTGGCCAGCACCACGGGCGGTTCGGGCATGTCTTTGGCGAGTTTGTTGACCGCGTCGACCACCTCGGCGAGCTGCGCGTAGTTGACGCCCGGCCGGTCGAGCAAGCCTGACTTGGCGGCTTTCGACTGGGCGCTTTTGACGCCGCCGAACGGATCGAGCAATGCCGTGAGTTCCAGCAAGGCGACGGATAGTCCGAGACCGATCGCGAGCGGAAAGCCAAACCGCCAAACGCCGACGTTCGTTTGATCCGTCGCATCCTGAGTCCCGCGAAGGTCTCCCATCGCAGCAATTCCTCCGCCGATTAGAGCGCAGAGGAAGAACACGGTGAACACGTGCATACGGAAGAAGAACACGAAACAAAGCCACGTAAAGCCGAACCAAAAAATCCAACGAACCGCCGTAGCGTGCGACTGACTGTGCATCGGCTGCGCGCTTTCTGAAGCCCCGTGTCTGCTAGTCGCGCCCCAGCGGGCGAAGCCAAATAAGTAGAGTCCGAACAAGCCACAGGACAGCGCAAATGCCGGCAGGGAAAGCGAACGCGGCAAGCGAAATCCAAGGTGGTCATTGAACAGCAACAACACAAGCATCAGGCCCGCCACCGAACCCAACAACACGCCGCGGTGCTCACGCGCCCGCAAGGCGAATCCGCCCATCGCCAGCACGCCGGCGTAGAGCAGGTACGGAAACACATCGAACAAATGGTACCAAGTGCTCGAGTGGAGCGCCGGGGTCCACATCACCCGTTGCTCGTAGGACAGCAGTTGCGGGTCTGCCGGCTTGATGTTGAAGTGTTGGATTTTGGCCGCGAGTAGCGAACCAAAGTGGCCATAGGATTCCCCGCCGCCGATCAACAGCCACGCCAAAGGCAAGAGCACCAACAGCCCATGCCACCAGCGCACCGGTCCAAGGCCCAAACGCGTTCCATCCGCTGCAGTTGAATCGCCGCGGCCACTGAACACCTGCAAGGCGAGCACCAAGGCGAGGCCGAGTCCGAGCAACATCGGCGCCGAACTGACGAAGCCGTGATAACTCAAATACGGATTCACAAAGCCGGCCACCAGCAAACAACCAAAGGGGATCCACCACTGGGCAGCGGTTCGAACCCGTTCGGCGGTGGACCCAACAGCGCCGAGCGCGGCATTCGGCACCAACAACCACTGCACTGCAAACCCGAGCACCCAGATCGCGACGACGAACTGCACCAGATCCCAATAGCATTGCGCCAGCGCAAGGCACACGCCAGAGCAGACAACCGCCAGCCAGAACGTCCATCGGCCCGAACGCAGGTTCAGGCCGCTCCACGCTTGCGCCGCAAGAAACGCGGCCAACCAGGGGAGCGCGAAATTCTCCCGCGAGAGTTCAAGCCCGGTCGACCGGACCACCGCCGCGTAGCACACGGCAAAGAGCAAACCGGCCACCGCGCCGGCGGCCGCACTGCGCGTTCGCAGTCCCACCCACAACGCGAGCAAAGGGATCGTCAGGCAAAACAACAGCAGCGCCGCCCATCGAAACCGGTTCTCGAGCGACCACGACCGCGGCATAATTTTGGCGAGCGCGACATACCAATGCTCGCTGCCGAGGCTATAAGTTTCGTCCAGCTTCACGCCTTTGACGCCTGCATTGACGTTAGGGCTAGGCTCGTTAGTGCCTGCGGCGGTGCCTGAATCGACGCCAGCGCCCGCTTCGACGTTCCTGCTGATTTCGCCGGTTCGGATTTGCGGGTCGACCTCCGGCAACGCACCCATTTCATAAAGGATGCGCGTCTGCCGGAATTGCAGCGCTGACTCGTAAGTGAAAGGTACTTCTTTCCCGTTTTTCCAACGTTCTTGGACGGCAGGTTGGCTACGAAATACTTGTCGCCGGGTCCCGACACCGATGAGGAAAAGAAGAACCAATCCCGCTATCATCAGCGAAATCGGAATCTTATTGGACACGAATGATTCCTATGAATTTGACGTCATAGTTGCAAGTGCGTACCGATTCTGAAGAGTAAAAGATGACGCTTTTGCCAAGCTAAACGGTCGATATTGGTCGAAATCAGCTCCTGCTGGTTTGAAAAACACAAAAAATGAGCAAACGTTACATAATGAGCCACCAGTTTCGTATTATCCTGATTTTCTTGTCATTTGCGACAGTTCAAGCCCTTGGTATCGATCTCGACGCCGACGGCATGAGCGACATTTGGGAACGCGAGTTCAACGCCGAACTCCTCCAGCCCCAAGCCGACCAAGACGATGACGGCTTCACCAACCTCCAAGAATCGAAGATCGGCAGCAATCCATTCGACCCCGCCGACAACTACTCGGTCACGCACGGTGTCACCCGCTCCGGTGATGCCGCCATCGTCTGGACCCCACGGCCAGGAAAAGTCTATACGCCCCGCCTTAAAGCAACGGTCGAAGGCTCCTGGGCGGGCACCGGCTTCCAGATCGGTGGCGGTCCGGGAGAGATGAAACTCGCCCTCTGTAACGGCTCGGTCGTCGGTACCGAAGGCGCGGTGATGCGTGAGCTCTGGACCCCGCTCGGCGGTGCCTCGATCGACCAGATCGACGAAAACAGCAGCCCCAGTATGCGCGTGTTCCAGCCGAGTCTTGATATCGGGCCGAACTCCGGCGAATTTTACGGCACACGTACTTCCGGCTTTATTACCCCCACGACCTCCGGAGCTTATACTTTCTGGCTCGCGGCCCGCAACGACTGCGAATTCCGCCTTGGCCCGACGGCCAACGAGACAAGAAACGTGATCGCAAGTATCGACGGAATTGATGTCGACCCAGGTGATTACCAAGCCGACCCGGCCCAGAAAAGCAGTCCCATTTTTCTCACCAAAGGCCTCCCACAAGCTTTCGAAATCATGCACAAGGGCGCCGGCGGGATCGACCACCTTTCAGTTCTCTGGCAAGGGCCGGGCATGCCCGCTCCGGTCCCGGTCCCCTCCTCCGTCCTGTCCGCCAGTCTTCCCCCACCGGTTCCGGTGCTTATTGGCGGCGGCCCCAAGTTGTTCTTCGCCCAGCTCGGCGTCGAAGACATCGACACCGACGGTGACCGCGTCGACGACTGGGAGGAAATCATCGCCGGCACGAGCCCCTTTGACCCGGAAAGCGGCACGCGCGACCTTGCTTTGCCGGTGTCCGACTACATCACCGTCGGCAGCCAATACGATTTATTCAACACCATCACCGCTTCGTTTCGCCGCAGCGGCGTTCCGGTGAACAGCGCCCGTGAAGGAACGGCTGGTATCGTGATTTCGGTGACCCGTGATTACGCCTCCAACGTGCCGATCATGGTCCCCTTCAACAACATCGGTTCGGCCAAGCCCGGCACGGACTACACCACCCCAGCCGCCGAAGTCACCCTCCCGGCTGGTCAGCTTACCGCGACCCTCCCAGTAACAATTGTAAAAGACGCCTTCACCGAGAGACCGGAGACACTGCAACTCGTCATGCAGACAGGTCTCGAATACCAGACCATCTCGCTCACGATCACGGACTGATTTGAATGCGAATGTCGGAATGCAAATTCCGAGAGTGGTTCTCATCCTAGCGATGTTGTCGGATGTCGACGGGATTCATGCCCATAAGAGTCTGCCGACCGAAAAGCTGTAACAAAGGTCGAGTTCCAGACGAATAATCGGGGAACAGCACCTGCAAATCCCTCGACTGCATCCGTTTGATCTTGAATGGACGACAAATTTACGGCGTCCATTTTGAACAGACGACTCTTGCAGGGGTTTAAAACCGCCGTATATGGTAGGTCCAACGATATTATGAGTGACGAAAACGATTCTGAAGATTCCGGCAAAATGCCGGTCCGCGGCTTGGCCATCTGGCTGATGATTTTGGCCATGGTGGTCCTTGTGTACGCCTTGGTGGCCAACACGACGGACGTTGCCAAGCCGATTACTCTCAACGAGTTCCGCAGCCACATCGCAGATGGCACCATTGAGAAAGCCAATGCGGTTGAAAAACGCGGCAATATTATCATCAATGGTAAAATGGCGGACGAGGGCGGGGACGTCGCGTTCCAAGTCAAAGAATTAAAAACCGACGACCTGATCAAGGAACTGCAAAATAACGACGCTGTCACCGGTCCGGTGCTGGCGGAGACCTTCATGCAAGACTTCCTGATCGGACTCGTACCGATCCTGATCGTTCTCGGTCTGCTCTACTTCCTCTTCATGCGTCAAATGCGCAGCGCCGGCAAAGGTGCGATGAGCTTTGGCAAAAGCCGCGCCAAGATGCTCACCCGCAACAAAAACAAAGTCACCTTCAAGGACGTCGCCGGCGTCGAAGAAGCAAGCGAGGAAATGCAGGAAATTATCGACTTTCTCCGCGACCCGAAAAAATTTCAGCGCCTTGGCGGAAGCATCCCCAAGGGCGTCCTTCTAGTCGGACCGCCCGGCACCGGTAAAACCTTGCTCGCCAAAGCAATCTCCGGCGAAGCCGATGTACCATTCTTCAGTATCAGCGGTTCGGACTTTGTCGAAATGTTCGTCGGCGTCGGCGCCAGCCGCGTTCGCGACATGTTCGAACAAGGCCGCAAGAACGCGCCCTGCATCATTTTCATCGACGAAATCGACGCCGTAGGCCGCAGCCGCTTTTCCGGCATCGGCGGCGGACACGACGAACGTGAACAAACCCTCAACGCCCTGCTGGTCGAGATGGACGGCTTTGACACCCAAGAAGGTATCATCATCATCGCGGCCACCAACCGGCCCGACGTGCTCGACAACGCCCTGCTGCGCCCTGGCCGCTTCGACCGCCAGATTCACGTCGATCTGCCCGGCCTCGAAGGCCGCACCGCGATACTGAAAATTCACGGCAAGAAAGTGAAACTTGCCGCCAACGTCGACTTGTCAAAAGTGGCGCGCGGCACCCCCGGTTTTTCCGGCGCGGACCTCGCCAACCTGATCAACGAAGGCGCCTTGCTGGCCGCCCGGCGCAACGCCAAGTCGGTGCGTCAACGCGACCTCGAAGCGGCCCGTGATAAGGTGGCGTTCGGGGTCGAACGCCGCAGCCGCATCATCGATCCGAAGCAGCAGAAAGTCACCGCCTACCACGAGGCCGGTCACGCGATCATTATGGCCCTCCAGGAGCACTCCGAACCGGTTCATAAAGTCACCATCATTCCGCGTGGCCAGTCGCTCGGTTCGACCATGCAGTTGCCGGAAAAAGACCAGTACACCCAAGGCAAGAAACAGCTCGAAGCCATGCTGGTTGCCTACATGGGCGGTCGCGCAGCCGAAGAAATCGTGTTCGACGACATCACCACCGGCGCGTCCAGCGACATCAAGCAAAGCACCCGCATCGCCCGCGCCATGGTCTGCCAGTTCGGCATGGACCCTGAAGTCGGCCCGCAGGCCTTCGGTGAAAACGAAGAGCATTTGTTCCTCGGTCGCGAAGTCAGCCGTTCGCAAAGCCACAGCGAAAAAACCGCCCAGCTCATCGACGAACGCGTTCATCTCATGCTCCAAGGCAGCTATGACAAAGCCATGGAGATACTGACAGCCAACCGCCGCGCCCTCGACACGATGGCCCGTATCCTGCTCGAACAGGAAACGATCACCGGCGACGACGTCGACGACATTATTCGCTACGACCGCATCCGTCCCATCTCCGAACGCGACCCGGAAAAAGCCGCCGAGCTCGAACGCATGGCCGCCGCCGAAGCCGAAGAAGAACGACTCGCGAAAGAGAAAGAAGAACAGGGACTGTTCGGCGACGACAGCCCGCCGCCCTACCCCCCGCCTGATCCAAGTCCGGCGTGAGGCTACGGCACCTGCAGCACCCCAACAAAGTGCTCGCAACCGCGACCAACTTCTCAACGCCGCCTGGGGCGTGAACGATTTCGGCACCACCCGCTAACACAACGCCCAGCTCCGCAAAAAAGTGGAGACCGACGCCAAGGAACCATAGCCCAGCATTACGGTTCACGGCGTGGGCAAAAAATACGTCTTCACTAGGTGGAGGGCGAGTGTCCCCACGAGTTGTGGGGGCTTGAGGGCGAGTGCCTCACGAGCTATTCGTTTTATTCGTTTTGAAAACTGCCCCAGAGCTTCGCGCACGAAAAGCCTGCCGAATTGGATTCTATCTGACATCGCTGTCACTGGTTGCGCTCGCGGCGCACTTCTTCCTGCCCGCCCCCCGGAGGGTCGGTTTTCTGATTCCCCTGTACTTGGTCCTGGGCTTTGTTGGTTTTATTTTTGCGGTAGCAGGATATCACCGCCTCCAGAGGACATCGCGTTTTAAGTTCGAACGAGGACTGGGCTGCTTCTCGCTCATACTCTATGCGGTTGTAATCTTGGGAGCTGTCATATTGCCCTATACGCAGAAGCTCATCGTCATCAGCCCTCGAAACAAGGTCAAGGGAGAGACAACTATAACCGCGATGGCAGTAGAACAATATTACAACGACCATGGCAAACTACCACACGTGTCGGACGGAACCGACGCCATAAGTCGGGAGATCATCAAAGTCCTGACCGCCTATGATCCCGCGAAGAATCCAAAGAACACCGTTTACATGGAACTGAATCAAGCCGAGTAACCGACGGCACCTTTCGCGACCCATGGCGAACCCAGTACCGGATCTTCCTCGACCTCGATTACGATGGCAAGACCACCTACCAAGGCGGGTCCTATCGCGCGTTAGTCCTCGTGGCATCCGCCGGCCCTGACCAAACGTTCGGTACCGCCGATGATGTATTCTTCACAAAATGATGCGACTCTCTCCATAGCCGGTATTTTCAATCGCGTGCGTTACGGATCGTCGCCCGGACGGTGCCGGCCTCCACTTTAATCTACGCGAACAGAGTACTAATCGTTTGCGCCCCTGAGCACCCAAATCGCTTGCATTGCCAGCCGGGCGGGCCGACCGCCCTTAGTCAGATCCATTCGGACAAATCCCCTCTTGGACGATTTCGCAAACCTCGCATCCCGCATCGCACATCTAAGCAAGAATCGCTTTCGCCACTTTGCCGTGCACATCCGTGAGCCGGAAATCGCGTCCGGCATAGTTGAAGGTGAGCTGCTTGTGGTCGAGTCCGAGCAGATGGAGGATGGTGGCGTGCCAGTCGTGGATGTGCATTTTTCCGTCAACCGCCTCGTAGCCGTACTCGTCGGTGGCGCCATAGCGCAGGCCGCCTTTGACCCCGCCGCCGGCCATCCAGGTGGTGTAGCCTTTGCTGTTGTGGCCGCGGCCGTCGCCTCGTTCGCCAGTGGGCGTGCGACCGAACTCGCCGCCCCAAATAATGAGGGTGTCCTCGAGCATGCCGCGTTGCTTTAAGTCTAGGATGAGGGCCGCGATGGGCTGATCGGTCTCAAGGCAGTTGTTGCTCAAGTCTTCACGCAACTTGTCGTGCTGGTCCCAATTACTGTGCATGACCTCGACGAAACGAACGCCGCGTTCGATCATGCGCCGAGCGAGCAGGCAGTTCTTGCCGAACTCTTCGGTCGGCGCCCCGCTCTCGACGCCATAGGCTTTGAGCGTGGCCGCCGACTCGCCAGAGTAGTCGAGCAGGTTGGGCATGGTACTCTGCATGCGGAAGGCCAGTTCCATGGACTGGATCATGCCTTCGACCTCGGACGAATGCCGATCGCGGGCGAGCTTGTTGCGGTTCAGTTGGTTGACGAAGTCAAGTTGTTGGCGTTGCGCCCGCAGGTCCATCGATTGGTTGCGAATGTTCGGCACAGTGGGCGGGCCCGACGCGACTTGACGCCGTCCGCCGCCGCTGCCGACCACGGTCCCTTGGTTGTAGGCGGGCAGAAAGGCGCTGCCGAAATTGGCCTTTGCCTCGCCGCCGCCCAGCACGATGAAGCCGGGGATATCGGTGTTCTCGGTGCCGAGACCGTAGAGGGTCCAGGCCCCCATGGAGGGGCGGATGAACTGCACACTGCCGGTGTGACTCTGCACCACGGCCGGCAGGTGGTTCGGCACGTCGCAGTGCATGCCGTTGATCAGACAGATTTCGTCGGCGTACTTTGCGACGTTTGGGAAGAGTTCGGAAATCCACAGGCCGCTCTCGCCATGCTGGTTGAACTCGAACGGCGAACCGAGAAGATCGCGGCCAAAATTGCCTGGCTTGCCGTTGTCGGCATTCAGCTTCGGCTTGTAATCGAAGGTGTCCACGTGCGAGGGGGCGCCGCGCATGAACAGTTGGATCACGTTCTTGGCGCGCGGTGCAAAGTGCGGTTCCTTCGCCGCAATCGGGCTCTTGCTTTCAGCGAGAGCCTGCTGGGTTGCGAGGGAAGCGAAGGCGATGCCGCCGAGGCCAGATCGGAGCAGTTTGCGACGGGAAAAATTCGGGTTCATGGTTCGGACCGATTAATTGAGGATACGGAACTCGGCGCTCATCATCAGCGAATGGCAGAAGGCCGTATGGCCATCGATCAGCCCAATAACGGGAAGCGGCGGGGCCGCAGAAGCACCGCGCTGCTGCCCACGTTGTCCTCGGCGTCCTTGCGCTGCGGGTGCGGGTGCGGGCGCTGGCGTTTCGACGCGGCCCGCTTGAAAGGTCGAAATGAAGGTCTTGCTGGCCGCGAGTTCGGCGTCGGCGGGCATCCGGGAGTACGCGAGGAGGAAGGCGTATTGGATCTGCTTATCGAGGTTGTCAGATACCGCTTTTACGCGTTCGCCCATGTCCTTGGCGCGCTTCAGAACCAAGGGGCTGTTCATCAGGTGGAGCGATTGCGGGGCGACGAAGGTTTTGTCCCGCTTACCAACGCTTCGGTTCGGATCATTCGCGTCGAACAAGGCGAGCGACTCCGGCTGGGCGTCGCGGACGGCCGGCAGATACACCGAACGAATCGGCGGATCATAGTGGGTCACATGCTCCTTCGGCAGGCGCCGGCCAATCTTTTGGTCGCCGATTTCATGCACCTTCGAACCGTAGGGGCGTTCGAGGTCGAGCGTGCCGCTGGCGGAGACCATGGCGTCGCGCAAGGCCTCGGCGTCCATCTGCCGCGGGTTGGCGCGCCAGTACCCCTCGTTCGCGGGGTCGACCGCGTAGTTGGCATCATCGAACGCGGACGAACGCTGGTAGGTGTCGGACAGGACAATATTTCGGACGAGCGTTTTAACCGACCAGCCTTGCGCCACGAACGAGACTGCGAGGTGGTCGAGCAGCGCGGCGTTCGTCGGTTCGAGGCCGTTGACGCCCCAGTTGTCGACGCTGCCGACTAGCGGGGTTCCCATGAGGTGCATCCACACGCGGTTGACCATGACCCGCGCCGTCAGCGGGTTGTCCTTGTGGGCGATCCAGTCGGCGAACTCGCGGCGTCCGCTGCTCTTGGCGGCGATCCGGGCCGGACCATCGAAGTCCAGCACTTGCAAAAATCCACGTGGTACCAACTGGGCGACCTTGGTGACTTCGCCGGCTTCGAGGACGTTGGCGTCGATGGGCGTCCCTTCGAGAACGCCCATGCCGAAGCTCACGGCGGTGCCGCTGGGATCGAGCATCGTGAGTTCGCTCTGCGCCTTCAAGATACGCTGCCTCATAGCGACGAGTTCACGCTTCTCCCCTCCCCCGTCGAGAAAGGCGTCGCGGTCTTGGCGCATTTGCCGGTTCTTCTGCATGAGGGCATCGAGCTCCGCCTTCTTATCCGCGTACAGGTTGGCGTTGGCAGCAGGCGCGTCTTGGTCAGCAAGCGGTAAAGAAACGAGGGTGGAGGCGCGGTGGTTCTGGAAGCCGGCGATGGTGCCCCAGAAAGTCTTGGTGCTGTTAAAGATGCCGGCGAGGGCATAGTAGTCGGTGGTCGGGATGGCGTCGTATTTGTGATCGTGGCAGCGGGCACAGGCGACGGTGAGTCCGAGGAACGCACGGGTGGTGGTGTCGATCTGTTCGTCGAGCAGGTCGGCGTGAAACTCGCGCGGATTTTTGTTCTCCTGCTTTTTGGCGCCGATGGCGAGGAAGCCAGTGGCGATGAGATTGCGTTGCCAGTCTGCGTCGGTCTTGGCGGGCAGGACATCGCCGGCGAGCTGCTCTTGGATGAAGCGGTTGTAAGGCGTGTCGTCGTTGAACGAGTCGATCACGTAGTCCCGGTAGCGCCAGGCGTAGGGATAGGTGTCGTTGACGTTGCCGGCCGACTCGGCGTAGCGGGCGACGTCGAGCCAGTGGCGTCCCCAGCGTTCGCCGAACTGAGGCGAGGCGAGCAGTTGGGTCACAAGAGAATCGATGGCGGCGCTCCGGTCCTTCTTAGCGGCACGGTAAAAGCCGCGCGCTTCTTCGGGGCTCGGCGGCAGGCCGGTGAGGTCGAAGCGGAGGCGGCGGAGTAATTGTAGAGACGAGGCGGGAGCGATCGGCTTCACCCCAAGTTCGGCCTGTTTGCGCGCGGCGAGGCTGTCGATGGTGTTGCTGCGCGAAGCGCGCGGCGGTTGGTAGGACCAGTGGGATTTTCCGCCCTCGACATCGACGTTCGACACGACGGTGCGCATCTCGCGAACCCGCGGGTCGGGCGCACCCATCTCCACCCACTTTTTCAGCACGGCGATGACCGGGTCCGGCATCTTCGATTTCGGCGGCATGGCGTAGTCCTTGTCCACGTGGGTGATGGCGTCGAGGAAGAGGCTGTGTTCCCAGTTGTTGTTATCGAACAGGGAACCGCTGCTACCGCCCTCGTGCATGCCGTTGCGGGTGTCGAGCAAGAGCCCGCCCTTGGACTGGGCCTCCTCCTCGGAGTGGCACTCGTAGCAGTACTTGATGAGGTTGGGCCGAACGTGCGTTTCGAAATAGTCGCTTTGGGCCGAGGTCAGAGGCTTTGGGGGTTCAACGGTGGTCGGTTCGGCGTCGTTGTTTTTCTTCTTCCCCGGCTGGGCAAGGGCGCTCAGAGTGAACGCGAGGCTGACGGCAAGGAGGAGAGAAGTGAACTTCATCGTGGTCGTTTTGTAGGATAAACGGAAGCTGGCGAAGGATATTGTATCTTCAAATGATATTCTACAGAGCGACTCCAATGAAACTTCTGTCTTGGAATATTCGTGCCGGTGGCGGCACCCGCTGCGAGGGCATTCTCGACGCGCTCAAAACCCACGACGCCGACACGGTGATCCTCAGCGAGTTCCGCAACGGCAGCGGCGGCGACCGACTGCGTGAAGGCCTCGATATTCTTGGATACGACTACTTGGCCGACTGCACCGCGCCGGCCAAAGAGAACGCGGTGCTGATCGCTTCGCGCGAGATGTGTTCGGGCGAGTCCTTCACCGAACGCGAGTCCGACTTTCCGCATGCGATGCTGTGCACCGAGTTCGACGAGTTCGATATCTACGGCGTGTACCTGCCGCACAAAAAGAAGCACCGCTGGTTCGACGTGATGGTCAAAGAACTCAAGTCCAGCGGCATCCCCTCGATCATTGCCGGCGACTTCAACACTGGCATCAATTACGTCGACCAAACGGGCAACACCTTCATGTACTCCGACCGCCTGCGCGACCTCGAACTCGCGGGCTACCTTGACGCGTTCCGCCACGTTCACGGCGACGTCCGCGAGTATAGTTGGTTCAGCAATATGCGCAAAGACGGCAGCGGCGGCAACGGCTTCCGCTACGACCACACCTGGATCCACAAGGACCTCGCCGAACGCGTGACCGTTTGCGAATACAGCCACGCCGAACGCGAGGCCAACCTGTCGGACCACTCGCCGATGATCCTTGTTCTTGAGTGAGAAAAACGTTCGCTTGGAGTTATGAAGGAACGATTTGCATCTACCTCTTAGATCAGGCAGGAACTTCAAAACAGCAAGACCGAGGCTCCAATGATCCAACCGACATACACATCTCTGCAAAAACTATTTGCTGATCGAGTTTTTCACATTCCGCGCTACCAACGATTTTATAGTTGGAAAAAGCAGCAGCGAGAGCACCTCTTCGAGGACATTGAAACACTTCACCTCCGTCAAGATAGCCGTGATCATTTTATGGCAACGATTGTGTGTTACAAAACGCCAGAGGTCACAGAAGTAGGATCAAAGGAATACCGACTTTACGACATCGTTGATGGCCAACAAAGGCTGACCACACTCATCATTATCTTGAAGTGTATCGAGATGGAGATTGACGATGCAGAGGAGAAAAAGGAACTCGCGCGCGTCATCGTAAAAAAAGATGACAACCTGATCCTGCTGCAAACCAACAACGCCAATGATCGTATCTTCAACGCCTTCCTGCGCACAGGGAAGACACCGGCAAAAGACGATGTTATTACGCGCGCGGATCAAAATCTCCAAAGTGGTATCAAGCAGTGCGACGCATTTGTAAAGCGATGGAAAGCTGAAAAGGGAGATGTGATGTCGCTCTTGAAACTTGTAACGAATCGTCTGGGTTTCATCATTTTCGACACGGAGGATCGGCAGGCTGTATACTCAGTTTTTGAAGTGCTGAACAGCCGGGGGCTGGCGGTTGACTGGCTGGATAAATGCAAAAGTACACTGATGGAATGCGCCTACAACCAGAGAGCTTCGGACCAGGCAGCTGACGACGCGATCAACTCCCTCCAGAAGATTTGGGGAGAAATCTATCGGGAGATTGCCAAAGAGAATATCTCCGGTGAACAAATTTTGCGAGTCGCCGGAACACTTCGATTTGGAGATCATCGAGGTAAGCCAAGACCTGCGGATATGAGTCTGGAGAGTTTTCGTAGTGCCTGTGACACAGCGGACAAACCCCGACAGCTCGCCGTATATATCTTGGATGTAGCGCAAAAGCTTGTCGGCCTAGAAGAAAACATTTTTTACGGTCCTGTAACCGCCGTGTTACATGCACGAATCTTGGCCGTCGCCATTCGTTCGGCAGAATGCCTTCTACCAAAGGAGCGCGAGAAGGTTATGAATCAGTGGGAGCGGGTCACGTTCCGAATTTTCAGTTTATATGGCAAGGACTCCCGGTCCGAAGTGGGAACGTACGTCAGGCTGGCAGCAGCAATCACACACCGCGAACCGGAAGCGGACCGCTATGGCAGGATCATGGATAAACTGCGCCAACTAGGGAATGCCTATCCAATCAAAAAAGCGGTAAAAAGAGGGTTATCAAACTGCGACTGCTACAGTGAACCGGAATTTGTTCGTTATGTTTTATGGAAATACGAGGAACACCTCACCGCTGCAGGTACGGTCGATGAACATGTACGGCAAAAAATCTGGGGAAGGCGAGCGACCGACTCAATCGAACACATCTTCCCTCAGAATCCGAAGAAGGGAGGGCCATGGGACGGGAAAATGGCCAGCGAAGACGGCGGGAACATTGGTGACGAGGGCCAAGAATTGGTTGTCTCTGCCGAGGTGGACCGCATCGGTAATTTAGTATTGCTACCGCTTGAAATTAATATTGGGGCGGGCCGCAAGGGGTTTCAAGACAAGAAGGCCGATTATGAGAAACACAACGTCCGCATGCTGAAAGAAATACTCGAGACTGAAGATTGGAATTTTCAAAGTATCGTCGAGCGTGAAAAAAGATTAATGGCCTGGGCAGAGACGCAATGGGACGACGTTAGCGACTGAACGAGCCCAGCAGATTGGAACCTAAAACCTAGTGGTTAACAGCCAGCGAAGACACCTTAAACAAAGTGGTAAAACTGCGAAAAACCGATCGACTGAAGCAAGCCTTCAAAAACTACACCGAAGATAAGAAGCGGAAATAATCTCATGTCCAAACAGCCTCCCCTGACACGACTCGTTCTCCTCCTGCTCACTGCGAGCCTGCTAACTGCAAGCTCGCACGCGGGCACTGATGCGGTCTTCGTCTCCGCAGCAAAAGACAGCGTCATCGTGGTGTTTCAGCAGGCCGACGACGGGACCTTGACTCGGGCCGGCAGTACTGACCCTGCGGACGCGGACGTGAAAGCACCTGGGTCCCTGGCCAAGCATCCTACGAAAAACATTCTCTACGCGGCCTTGCGCGGCAGCGGTAAGTTGGGCGCGTTCGCGATCAATCCAGCAACGCTCGAACTTAATGCCTTGGGCGCCATCGATGCCGGTAGCGCCGCTTACGTGCTCCCAGATGCCAACGGAAAATTTCTCGCCTCCGCCTATTACCGCGACGGCAAAGTGATGGTGCATCGGATCCAAGAGGATGGATCGCTGGACCCGAAACCGGTGGTCGAACGCAAGACGGACGAGAAAGCCCACGCGGTCCGCTTCTCCCCCGACCACAGCCAACTGTATGTTCCGCACACCGGCCCCAATACGATTTTTCAGTTCGGCTTCGACGCCAAAACCGGCACGCTCACCGCGCTGGACCCGCTCCGCGCGGTCGTTCCAGAAGAAACGTTTCCGCGTCATCTTTGGTTCCATCCGACCCGAACGCATGCGTTCAGCTCGAACGAAAAGAGTAGCGGAATCAGCAGCTATCGCTTCGATCCGACAACCGGTCTGGTGAGCCATCAACAACGGCTATCCACGCTCCCGACTGGATACACCAATCGTAATTCGACCGCCGACATCGAGGTCCATCCCAAGGGTTCGTTCGTCTACGTGTCCAACCGAGGTCATGATAGCATCGCCGGCTTTGCCATCGCCGACGACGGCACGCTGACTTCTCTCGGCCAAACCCCCACCGAGAAAACACCCCGCTCGTTCAACATCTCCCCCGATGGCCAATTCCTCTATGCCGCCGGACAAGGTTCGGGCGCGCTGGCCGCGTTCCGGATTGGCCAAGTGACGGGCGCCCTGCGTCGGTTCGCAACCTACGACGACCTTGCTGGCGCGTCTTGGGTCCAATGTGTCCGCTTAGAATGAACTCGTTCCGACCGCTTTTCGGGTGAAATGTACCCGCTTGACTTCCATTCCCGAACGGGCACAAGCCCACGCGAACCAATCCATTCTAAAATGCCTTATCCTTTTCAAGAAATCGAACCCAAATGGCAAGCATACTGGGACGAACACAAGACCTTCAAAACCCCGGATTTGCCGGCGGCGGGACAGGAGAAAATGTACATTCTCGACATGTTCCCCTACCCCAGCGGGTCCGGGCTGCACGTCGGCCACCCTGAGGGCTACACCGCCACCGACATCACTGCTCGCTACAAGCGCATGCGCGGCGTCTGCGTGCTGCACCCGATGGGCTGGGATTCGTTCGGGCTGCCGGCCGAGGAACACGCGCGCAAAACGGGCGTGCACCCAGCCATCAATACCACCCAGAACATCGATACATTCAAGCGCCAGTTGAAGTCACTCGGCTTCTCCTACGACTGGGACCGCGAGATCGCCACCTCCGACCCCGACTATTACAAATGGACGCAGTGGATCTTCCTGCAATTATACAAGAAAGGCTTGGCCTACATCCAAGAGGCGCCGGTGAACTGGTGCCCGGCCTTGAAGACGGTGCTGGCGAACGAGGAGGTAGTTGACGGCAGGTCCGAAGTTGGCGGCCACCCCGTCGTTCGGAAAAACATGAAACAGTGGGTGCTGAAAATTACCGACTACGCCGAACAACTGCTCGCTGGACTCGAAGGACTCGACTGGCCGGACTCGCTCAAAGACATGCAGCGCAACTGGATCGGTCGTAGCGAAGGCGCGGAAGTCGACTTCGCCGTGTCCGGACACGACGACGCGACCATCCGCGTGTACACGACGCGGCCCGACACCTTGTTCGGCGCGACCTACATGGTGCTCTCCCCCGAACACCCGCTGGTCGGCACCATCACCGTCGACGGAAAACGCGACGCGGTGAAAGCGTACCAACAAGCGGCCGCGCGCAAGTCCGATCTCGAACGCACCGAACTCGCCAAAGACAAAACCGGTGTCGACACCGGTTGCACCGCCATCAATCCGGTGAACGGCGAACAGATTCCGATCTGGATTTCCGACTACGTGCTCGTGTCCTACGGCACCGGCGCGATCATGGCGGTGCCCGCCCACGACCAACGCGACTACGAGTTTGCCAAGATGTTCGACCTACCGATCGTGCAAGTGATCGACGGCGGGCCCATCGATGAAGCGGCTTGGACCGGTGACGGCGTCGCGATGAACTCGGCCAACGCCGACCTCTCGCTCGACGGCAAACCGGTAGCCGAAGCCAAGCAGGCGATCACCGACTGGCTCGCCTCGAAGAATCTCGGCGAACCGAAAGTAAACTACAAATTGCGCGACTGGCTGTTCGCCCGGCAACGCTACTGGGGCGAACCCTTTCCGATTGTCTACGTCGACGGTGACCACCACGCCATCGCCGAGTCCGAACTGCCGTTGATCGCGCCCGAAATGGAAAGCTACGAGCCCGGCGACGAAGGACTCGGTCCGCTCTCGCGTGCCACCGACTGGATGCAAACCACGCTCGACGGCAAGCCGGCCGTTCGTGAAACCAATACCATGCCGCAATGGGCCGGTAGCTGCTGGTACTACCTCCGGTTCATCGATCCGCTGAATGAAGAGAAGTTCGTCGACCCGGAAAAAGAAAAAGCCTGGATGCCGGTCGACCTGTACATCGGCGGTGCGGAGCACGCGGTGCTCCACCTTCTATACGCGCGCTTCTGGCACAAGGTGCTGTTCGATTGCGGACTTGTGTCCACATCGGAGCCGTTCCAGAAGTTGGTCAACCAAGGGATCATCTTGGGCGATATGGAATTTCATATCGAGGGCGAGGAGATCGACGGCATCAAGGAGGTCACCAAAGTCGAACCGCAAGACGTCGAAAAAGACGGCAACCACTGGGTGCTGAAATCCGATCCAACGGTCAAGGTCGTTGGTCGCGCCTACAAGATGTCCAAGTCGCGCGGCAACGTGGTCAATCCGGATGACGTGGTCGAGCAATACGGCGCCGACTCGCTGCGCCTCTACGAGATGTTCATGGGCCCGCTCGAACAAGTGAAACCGTGGAGCATGGCCGGCGTTAGCGGCGTGTTCAAGTTCCTCGACCGTTCGTGGCGGACCCTCGCCGAAGGCACCGTCAGCGACATCGAAGCCAACCCGGATCAACTCCGGATCTTGCACTCGACCATCAAGCGGGTCACCGAGGCGATCGAAACTTTGCGCTTCAACGTCGGCATCGCCGCGATGATGGAGTTCGTGAATGCGGCCGCCAAATGGGACGCCGTGCCTAAATCCGCCGCCGAGTCGTTCGTGCTGCTGCTCTCCCCCTATGCCCCGCATATCGCCGAGGAACTCTGGAGCCAACTCGGTCACAGCGAAAGCCTCGCCTACGAAACCTGGCCGGTTTTCGACGAAGCACACCTCGCCAGCGACACGTTCGAACTCATCGTCCAAGTGAACGGAAAGCTGCGGGCTCGCCTACAAATTCCGTCGGATGCCGGGAAGGAAGACATTTTGACTGCGGCTAAAGCGTCAGAAGACGTCAAAAAACACCTCGACGGAAAAACAATTCGAAAAGAGATTGTGGTTCCGGGAAAATTAGTGAACTTCGTGGTCACCTGACTCTACTTTTTTCTAGGTATTTTTAACAGTTCAACCATTTCTCTTCTCAATGAAGTACAAAACGCTTATTATCCTCGGTATATCTGCAGGCTTTCTTGGAACATCCTTTTCTTTCGCTGACGAAAACAGCGACAAAGTGCGGGAGATTATTGAAATGTTGAGGAAACGCCAAGCTGGCGGTTCGGCGACGACTAGCCAAACCACCCCACCAGCTCCGCCTGTGAGCTCCACTATTACCCCACCTTCAGTCTCCACGACGGCTCCCATTGCCCCTCCGGCGGTCACAGTCACTCCTCCGCCTCCGATCACTCCTCCTCAGGTCACTCCTCCGCTTCCGGTCACTCCGCCTCCGGTCGTGACGCCCCCAACTGCCATTGTCAGTCCGATTACTCCGATTATTCCGCCGCCCACGACCTCGACGTCTGCGCCAATCATCCCGACCATTGACCCTTCCACGACCGGGCCAAACTGGTCGCCACCCGTCCGAAGCACCACGACGGCTCCCATCCCTGGTCCATTCTCAGTGACCCCGGACCAACCTCCCGAAGTATTGTACCCCGCGAACAGCCGAAATCAGGACCTGCCAATCGCGCGGACGATACCGATCAATTCGGTCGGAGCCTCCACCGACGTCGACATGACTTCCAAAACAACGACCACGACAGGCCAAATCCGCAACCGAAGCTTCACGCCCACGACCCAACGGAATTCGAGAATCAACATTCCGGTCATCGGCCAATCCCAAGGATCGGCTGGAGCCCGTAACCGCACGGTTTCGAACGTCACCGGGGATTCGTTTACAACGAGTGAGATCGACAACATCGAGCGCCGCTTGGATGCCGCCTTGAAAACGGCACAGATGGGGACGCCGAATCGTAATTTCAATCCGGTCGCACAGCCGACGGTTGCCCCACCACGACGAGCGATTCCGAGCGGACCGCGCCTCGCCCAGACCTTCCCCATTCCCTCCCGTCCTTCGACCGTTTCGGTCACGCCGGTGGCTCCGCCTTCCAGCATTTCGTCGAGCTCGATGGTGCGTCCGTCGAACATTCCGGCAGGACCGCCGATTGCTCGGACCTTTCCGATTCCTCCGAAGCCGGTAGCGGTCTCGAGCACGATGCGCACGCTCCCGCCTCCGAGTTCCCAGCGGACCATTTCGACTACGCCGCTCCCCCCGAACAGCGTAGCAAGTCGTGGCGGTAAACCAACACTCCCGCTGGCCCAAACGTTCCCAGTTCCTTCGCGTCCGGCGATGTCAGCCCCTGCAACCGGACCGATGCCGCAACCGATCGTTACTCCGCTGCCCGCCCTTGCTGACGGCAGAAACCGGATCTCCACCAAACCAGTGCGCATCTCCGAACCGACAAGCCCCGCTCCGGAAGTCGACCGGGCCAAACTCGAGCAGTTGTTCACTGATTCGCGTAACAAAGCCACCCTCATGGGTTCGCCCGGCAGCGACGTCACGTGGACCGATGCAGAATGGGAAAAAGCCAAACCAGACGCCTGGCGTTACAATGGCGAATGGCAGCGCGGCACCATGCACGGCAAAGGCCGCCTCACTTACAAAGATGGCTGGGATTACTTCGGCGACTGGAAAGACGGCAAAATGCACGGTCAAGGCCATCTGACCTTCGCCGACGGTTCGATTTATGTCGGTGAGTTCATCTACAACATGCCGCACGGCAACGGTACCATCACCTACTCCGACGGCGCTAAATTCGTTGGCGAATGGGCTGACGGTCAAATCTCCGGTCCCGGCGTCCTGCTGAACCCCGGCAATTAAAGGTCCTAGGCTCCACTCCTCCCACCGCCCTACCCGGCTACTGTCTTTCGTCCTTCCCGGGACGATCAGACCGTTCGACGTCAAAGCACTGGAGAGCGTCAAAACACTGGAGGGCGAGGGGCCTCCCGAGCCGGTGCGATTGAGTACGACCGAGATGGGGCGGACTTTGGTTCGGGACTCATCCCATTCGTTTGGAATCAAACGAGCTTCGTCAGGCCGTCGGAGAAACGTTCGCGGTCAAACGCAACAATTCATCAACGGTCCGTTGCAACGAATTGGCGTTATTCTCCACCACAGCTTTCGCGCGTTCGCCCATGGCAACGGCCCGAGCCGGATCGGCCACGAGAGCAAAGGCCTCGCTCAAGGACATCGGTGCGCGAGGATCTTCGGCGACTAGTACCGCATCGGCAGCACTGAAATCCTGCATGACGCCGGGAAAGTTGCGCATGTTGGGTCCGACCACCACGGCTTTACCAAGGGCCGCCGGTTCAATCAGATTTTGCCCGCCTTTCCCGGTTGCACTCGGTAAACTTTTGCCGACGAACACGGCATCGGCCAGGGCATACCAGACCATCATTTCACCGGTGGTGTTGACCACGAGCACATCCGCCTCTTTGGCTCCTTCGGTGCGCAAGCGCGAACGCAGTCCGAGTTCGGCGAGTTCGCGCTGCGCTACATCCGCGCGTTCGAAATGACGCGGCACCAGCACCACCGAGAATCCACAATCCATGCCGGCGCGCGCCACCGCAGCAAACTCGCCTGGCCAAATTGAACCCGCGACCAAGGTCGGCTTGTCTGCCAGTCCGGTCTCGCGCAACACCAACCGTGCCGCGTCGACGGCGGATGGTTCGGGCTGGACGACGGTGCCATATTTCATGCTGGGGATCACCACCACATGATCCGCCGGCGCGCCCATGGCTTGAATGCGTTCGGCGTCTTGCTGGGTCTGGACAATGCACCGGTCGATGAGCGGTAACACCCGGCGAGTGGCAAACCGGGCCTTCATGTAGCGCGGAAAAGAGCGGTCACTGATCCTGCCGTTTACCAACGCGGAGGGGATACCGCGCTTGCGGCAGTGTCGCAACATGTTCGGCCAAAACTCCTGTTCCACCATGATGATTGCCCGCGGCCGAACGAGATCGAGCACGCGTTTGACGACCCAGGGCGTATCCACCGGGAAATAAATGGAGACATCATCGGAGTGACTGTGTTCGAGCGCGACCGAGGAGCCGGTCGAGGTCGTGACGCTAAGCACGAACTGCACTGGATCCGCCTGCCCAGAATCGGCTCGTTCGCGCCAAGCCGCCATAAAGCGCAGGGCCAGTCCAACTTCGCCGACACTCACTGCGTGCACCCAGACACGCCCACCGCCCGCCAGTCGTTCACGCACTGGAGGACGATAGATGCCGAAGCGCTGACCAAAATCCTTGCGGTACCCGCCGCGCCGCCACATGCGCCAAAAAAAGCGCGGAATCAGCAGGAGGTAGACAGGAACAAAAATCAGATTGTACAACAGCCAAAACATCAAGGTGGCTGAGTGCTCGCTGGTTCGCGATTAGTCCAGAAACTTACGACGTACGGTCGGGAAGAGGGAAGAGGGAAGAGGGAAGATGAAATATCGCGGCGGCACCAATCGCCATCTTCCACCCTCCATCTTCTGGCCGAAGGCCAATCAGGGAAGAACCGCGATGGACTCGCTGGCGGAACCGCCGCGAATGCGTTCGCGGAGCCACTTGGAAACGCCGTGCCATGGCGGTCTTTTGGTCACCAGCATGACGGACTGACCGGGTAAGAAAGGAGCGGGTTCGAGAAGTTTGAGTCGGATGAAGCGGCCACGCGGGGTTTTGGTAGGCAGCATCGAGAGTTTGGCCTCGAGGGCGACGATATCCGGTGCGAGTGATGCCACGCGTGCGCGGTAGTAGCCGTCGTCATGTCGGGTGTTGCCAGAACGAACCAGCCATTCCTGGCCGATCTCGGGCTGATACTGGGAGTTCTGATCGAGAAAGGCGACCAACATGTTGTTGTTCGTGAGCACCATCGTGAATAGAGGCTGTCCAGCCTGTATGTACTGGCCTTGGGGGATGTTGACGATGGAGACGATTCCTCCACTGGGGGTGCGGACTTCGCAGTTTTCGATCTGGCGTTTGAGTAGATCGGCTTCAGTGACGACGTTGAGATCCTCGAAGAACTCACCGGGTGAGAGGATGGCCTTGGTCTGGCGTTGTTTCTGATCGTTCGCCCACAAGATTTGCTGGTCGAGATTCTGGAACGTGACCGGATAGAGATCGATCGTTTTGGCCAAGGTTTCACGACGCGATGCGAGCGATGTGGTGGCTTGCGGTTCGAGCAGGCCGGCGGAGACGAGAGGCGTGAGTTTGGCGAGTTGTTCGTCGATGGCTGCGATTTCCGACTGCGCTTTGCGCAGTTCAATGGTTTTTTCGTCGCGCTTGGTGCGCGCGTCGAAGGCAAATTCGGTGAACGTCTGGCCGACTTTGAGCGCCTCCAATTTCAGATCGAGCGAGAGCTTGGCTTGGCGGTCGCGGAGCTCTTGGTCGTCGATACGCGCCACGACTTGGCCGGCTTGGATGGTTTGCCCAGGGACAACGTGTAGTTCTTTAAGGATGCCAGTTTGGGTAGAACCGACGACCATGTCGGTCTTTTCGACCATGCCGGGCAACATGCCACCGCTGCCGCCGACCATGACCAGCGCAGCGACTGCGGCAATCGTCAGCAACCAGACGAAGAACGGCAGCTTGGTCTTAAGACGGCTGAACATCACCCGCGGATGGAATCGTGAACTCCGGCGCATGGGTTAAAGCTCCACTGTCGACCGCTGCATCATCAGATTGACGTCGTTGAGTTCGTTGAGTTCAGTCAGACCCTCGATCAAGTCGGACTGATAGGACGGGTCTTTGAGACGGATCTGATAGGCGTATTCAATATAGTCGCCTTGCACGGCCTCGCGCATAGCGACGAGCGTGGTCGAACTGCAATACGAGTCAAACATCTCGAAGATGCGGTCCTCGCATTCAGATTCCTTGGCCATCATGAAGCGTAACAGCCCTTCGAAGTTGCGGCGCGAGGCAAAGGGTGACCAGTGGAGATAAACTGCGGCGAGACTGTACATAGCGCAACCGATGCAGGCGGTGACGATGGCGCCCGCACCACAGGCGATGCCCATGCAAATCGAGGCGAGCAGAAAAATGATGTCGCGGGGGTCACGAATCGGCGTACGGAAGCGGACAATGGCGAGTGTACCAAGAATGCCGAGTCCGGCGGCGACGTTGGAGCCGATCGCCAGGATCATCGAACAAACGATCACGGATGCTAGAATTTGGGTGTGCACGAACGAGCGGGAGTACGACAAGCCCTGATAGGTCCAGCGGTAGATCGCACAGATCACCGAGGCGAGGATGAAGGACATCAGCATGGCGGCAGCCGTCATTGCGGCATTGGGCGCGCTCGCCACATTGAAAACGGAGGGATCCATACTGTTTTCTCCCTCTAGTACCAGCCGGTGCCTTCGGCATCGGTGTAGGATTTCGAGCCGGTGAACAGGTTTTCAGCGTCCATCGCCGAACTGTATTTGCAGAAGCCGGTTTGAACGAGGCTGAATTCGCGGACGCAGTCGACCATCCAAGTCGGTACTTCGTTGAAGGTTTTTAGTTCAAGAATCACGCCGGCATAACTGCGCTTAAGACTGTCGTGGGTGTCAATCGGCCACCAGCTGCCACCTTCCGGAAACAACTCGAAATTCTTGCACGGGCGATAGCGGATACGCCGGTCGATGGTGACCCGCGCGTATTTCTCCTGCTTGCCAAAGTAGGATTCGCGTTCGTAGCGAATGATCACCTTTGGCACAGCTTGAATTTGGTCGGTGAGACGGATGAACTCGAAGAAGGCCTCCTTCTCCGTGTCGTTTTTAAAACCGAGATCAAAATGGCGGCCGAGGAGAAGATCTTGCGACCAATCTTTCAACTTAATGGTACAGCGGGATTTTACGATCGTGTGGGCGAACTTGCGTTTGATCTCGAGAAAAACCGGAATGCCTTTCGGCTCGGTGCCGTACGTACGGATGCGCAGTTTGAAGCGGTTGATCCGTTCTTCGGCTTTGGCATAGTGCAGGCTGAGATCGTCGGAATCGAGTTGGATGGTGCCGACCGTGTACTCCGGAATGTCGCCAACGCCATTAGGGTCAGGTAAAACAAACGGTTCAACAAATTCTCTTAGTGCGGGTATGACAGATTCCGGGACGATGTATTTGCACTCCCGACGCTGCAATTGCATCGTCTTGGACGCTTCTTCGACTCGTGATTTGATGTTTGCAATCATGGACAAGGTTCGGATCCCAGTACCGCTTTTTTCCGTTTAAATGAGCTTACAAAGTTGTAAACTCAGGTAGTTGATAACTACTTGCAGTTGGCTGTTTTGCAAATTTAAAAGGGGAATCAACCGGCAGGAATTGCGAGGGTACCATCGAAGAATTCGATGACATGGCCGGCATCAACGAGCCATTTTAGGGGGCCAACAACGGCGGCTTTTGTCGCTTGATCGACGTCTTCCGAACCCCGCAGACCGACAAGAAGTTCGGCGCGGCTGCATCCCGGATTGGTCTTGAGGTAGTCGAGTACTTCACGGATTTCGGGCAGAACATTTTCTTCTTTTAACGCGTTCGGTTTCACCGCGGTGACGAACACATGCGATTTGCCGGCGCGGAACATGGAGAACCGCATGTGTCTGAAAGCGGGCCGTAGCGCGAAAGAAATGGTGAGTGGGAAGCGGCGTTCCTTACCGAGAAAGCTGTCGACGGTTCGGCGCAACACACTGTCCTCTAGGTGGTAGCGAAGCTTGACGGGGAAGATGGCCTTGCGCGTTTCTTTAACAAGTCGGTCGGCACGTTCGTGGAGAAACTCCAGTTCGGCCTCGTTGCGGCTGTAGGTTTTAATGCCTTCGGGCAGCGGCGGAGGTTCCGGTTCTGGTTCCGGTTCGGGTTCCTTGGGAGCACCATCTACGGCAGCCGGTGCAGTTTCGGCATCGGGTGCAACTTCAGCATCGGGTGCAACTTCGGCATCGGGTGCAGTTTCGGTGTCGGCTCCAGGAGCTTCGACCTCGGTATCCGGTGTCGCTTCGGGTGAAGCTGCTTCGGCGGTCGCTTCCGGCTCGGGGGCGGCTTCCGGTTCGGGCGTAGCTTCGGGTTCAGGTGTAGCTTCGGGCTCAGCTGCAGCTTCTACTTCAGGCGCAGCGGTGCTTGAGGTTTCTGCAACGTCGGTTTCTGTACCATCAGCACTTGCCGCATCGCTTTCAGGTTTTGGAGCTGCATCGGCATCGCCAGCAGCAGCAGGCGCATCGGCGGCCTTGAGCATGGCTTTGAGATCGCGTTTGGAGACGTAAACGCGTTTCTTGGTTTGGCTGGTCCGCCATTCCTCGACCACTTCTTCCTCGTGAACTTGTTCGATTTTGCGCGAGAAGGCCTCAGGGCTCATCTTGCTGTAACGCTTCGAACGCAACGTTTCGAGGGCCTCGCGGTAACCGTGCCAGTTGGGCGGGCCGATCAGCTCACCGTTAATAGTGCAGCGCCCGACACAGGGAAATTTACCATTGGGCGGCGGCACGTCGATGTGGCGCTCCTCGTATTCTTCATCCAAGCAACGTTTGACGATATATTGCAGGCAGGCGTTGCGGGTGAGGAACGGCACGCCGTTGCTTTTGCAGGTATAAAAGGTTTTCCCCTTATTTGCTTCCGTGTCCTGCATGGTGAATTTGGCGAGGATGAACTCATCTTTCTCAGCAAAGCGGGTGGCGATATCGATCAGCGAGTAGGCCCGCTGAGACTTGCGCAACACGGCGACGACTTTATTTAAACGGTCGCGGTCAGGAAGGAAATCCACTTTGACGCCGATATCCGGAATCGGTTCGCGCGGGCCTCGGCGATTGCCGCCGCGACGGTCTCCACCGCGTTGACCTTGTCCGCCGCCACGTTGGCCTTGTCCACCACCGCGTTGGCCTTGTCCGCCGCCACGGTGGCCTTGTCCGCCGCCGCGTTGGCCTTGTCCGCCTTGTCCGCTTTGTCCGCCTTGCCCGCTTTGTCCACGTGGGGCCCCTTGTCCTTGGGAGCGCTGTCCGCCGCCTTGTCCGCCGCCTTGTCCCCGGCGATCACCGCCGCCTTGCCGTCCACCGCCACCGCCTTGCCGGCCACCGCCGCCGCCGCGCCGGTCGCCTCGGCCACCGCCGCCACCACGGCGGTCGTCGCGTCGTCCACGTCCACGACGCTCGTCGCGATCGTAGTCTTTACCCGGTTTGATACCGGTGATCTTGGGTTCGTCGCGCGCCCATTTGGGCACGAAGTTGAGATCAAGTACGAGGTCTTCGAACTTGGGCGCTTTGTTTTCGGATGATTTTTCCTCCATAGGAGCCGGTGCTTGTTATTTTCTGCATGTATGAACGACTCACCTGAAAGATCAATGTCCGATCTTGCGATTTAAACATCGTTCGAGCAAAGCCGACGCAATCACTCCCCTCCAAACGACCCACGACAACGATGTACCACGACCACGACAACCCCACGCGCCAACTGGAAAAATACTCTTCGGCTGTCTCTCTCGCGGACATGGAAATCTTTGTCTTTCCGGAACTGCTGTTCTCGTTGGTGCTCGCAAATACGATGTCGCCGGTGGTTTGGAAGTGGCGCGAGGACAAGTGGTTCGCAAAGATCGACAAGATGTCACCGTACAAGCGGGTGCTCCGCCTGAAGCAGTTCATCATGGACAACTATGAGTTCAATCTCGATCTGGACACGTGGGGACTCACCACCAAGGAAGCCGAGATCGACCGATTTCGTGAGTTTATTGACATGGATATTCTCAGCAAGTCCAACGCCCTGTTTGGATACGAGGGGGACAAATATTACTTCGACCTCGATATCCGCCGTCACTTCGGCCTCGATAAGTACAACTCCAACATCATCCCGTTTTGGAAGACGGAGACGGTCGAGGCGATGGACGCGTTCGCAAATAAAGAGGGCTACCGGGTTGGCGCCGGCGAGTGTGTCTCACTCTCGACCCTATACGCGGCCGCGCTGTATGTGATCTGCGAGATTCCCTTCGAGGACATTTACTTGCTCGCCACCCCCCTGCATTCGCAGAACTTCGTTCGAGTAAAAGGCGGCACCCTGACCAACAACCGCCGTATCGTCACCAAGAACATGTGGTACAACGGCACCGAACTGACCGACAAAGCGCAACGCGCTCTACGCAACGAGCAGGTCACCATCGTCGCCAACAACACCGGCCACGTGCACACCATGTACCCGACCGCAAGCATCGACCGGGAGAATTACGACACGTTCGAGCAAGACCTACGTGCCTTTCTCCGCACCACGGTCGACATGGATATCCTGGTAAACTTCCTGCGCAAGCACGACGAAATCCAGTCCTGCTTCCAGATCAAGCAAGCCTACCACGGGAAGTTTCGTTATATTGAAGCCGAGAAAGTCTACGCGGCGGAACAGACTTCCTCGTTTCGAGTGAATCTCGATACGGTGGAGAAACTGCTGGACGAAATGGACGAGTACGCCTTCTACGCCGACCCGCTGCCGGGCCGGATCATCCTCGGACGTCTGGACCAATTCTTTCAAAAGCACCCCGACATCGACCTCAACCGGCGCAAGGATCTCGACAAGCTGCTGAGCGAATTCGCCTGCACCTGTGGCGACACCATTGAAATTGGCCGCAAGCTGCTCGAGTTTGTCCAGATCGAACCCCGCCTCCCCCACCCCGGCAAAACCTTCATCCCGTCCGACAACATCGACTTGCCAATCGGTCTCAGCCGCGAGGAAGTCATCGCCAAGATCGAAGCCTACCGAGAGACACACCCGGTGGCCGACCTCGCCTTCTATGCCTACCGCGATCTGAGCAAAACGGACTGGGAACCCTTTTTGAAGGCCGCATTCGAACGCAACCCAGCCAGCAGCGAAGCGACACGGGATCTGCCACTTGGCAAACTCGTCGAACAGATCAGCGCCATGGCCGATGACTCGATCTACGAGGGGCCCCGCTTGGCCCAGCCGGACGAGGTGTGGAATTTCGAACGCGGAGACGGCGCCGAACGCGTGCTATTACTCGTCAACATCCTAATCGCACGCCGCGCCGAGAATGTCCGCTTCGAGATCCTTCCCGACCGAGCGGTAGTGGAGTGGAACGGCGGGGAAATGAGCCTGCCGAGTGGCAAGGGCCTACAATATAAGTAGCCGAACCAAGTAGCCGAACCATGGATCTTGCCGTGTAACCATCGGGCACGCCTTGGCGGCCCTTGCATCGCGGTAGAGGGTTGCGTGGCCGTCTCCGATTATAGTGAGACGATGCGGCATTAAAATGATTGCTCCTTAAACAGTTCAGCGATAGGAGATTATCTTAGATGTTGACGCGGTTTGGAATAGGATCTTCATGAAAAAATTGACGAATGCCTTGGTTATGCTTTTGGGATGTTTTGCGTTTCTCGCATGCATTCCACCCACTGCAATGGCACAAAGAACCCTGCGGAACATCGATCCGCCGCCGCCGACCCCGGTTGCCCCCAATACCTTCCCGTTGGGCTATCTCAATATTAGCCTTAGCGACGGGGGCCAGATCGAACTCCCCGGCGGAGCGTTTCGGCTTACCGCCACGAACGCAGTCACTGGTGCCGTTCAGAATAATATCGACCTCGTTTACGAGTACCACAGTTATGTGACCACGCTCAATGGCACCTTTCGCCTGAACGGCCAATATGTGCCCGGAGCGAACGCTTCATTTGCCTCGAGTTTTGGCAATTTTACCGGATCCAATGGCAACCGGATCAATTGGACTGCGGACACCACTTTGCCGCTCGGCGGCGACCGCATGACCACCACCTATTCATTCGACGCCGCCGGTGGCTTGCCAATCGGCCCCATGATTTTTCACCAGTATCTCGACGAGGACGTTCAGGGCTCGGGCAATGACATCCTGCTGAGCGCCGGACTCGCCTCGGCGGGGAACTTGAGTTTGTTCACGGTGGACAACATTAGTCTGATCGGCGTCAGCCACGGTGGCGCTCAACTCCCCCAGCAGGGGCTGCAGAACGCAACTTTCCTTGGCTGGGCGGCGGACGCGTTCCCGTTCCTGCGCAGTGAGATCGTCTCCAGCGGAATCAATTTCACCACCAACGGAACTTTCAGCACCATAAATTATTCCCCGACCGGCACTGTAAACACCGTCCGGCTAGCGCCGCTGGTCAATCCTGAGGTCGGACCTGCCTTCGGACTCGGCAGCCGCGACCCGTCCTCGTCGATCGCCTACAGCATCGCCCCGTCCGCAAGCGAGGCTGGATTCAGCACCTATCTCGGCGGACTCTCGGGGGCGGAGGACACCTTGCCCAACCTCGTCATGTCCAAAACCGTTACGCCGACCAACGCCACCGGTTCAACTGTCGTTGACTACATCCTCACGGTCAACAACGTCGGAGAATCAGCGACCGGCATCGTGGTGGAAGACAATTTCCCATTTCAGTACTTCGACGCTGTGACCTCCACTGATACCAATGTCATCATCGATTCCTTTGGCGGTGGTTTCTTCGGCGGTGGTACCGGCATCGATTGGTTTATTGCCTCACTCGGACCGGGGGAATCCACCTCGACAGTGATCACCGCGTTGACCGAAGACGAAGTCACGCTCTCGGGTCTACTGCCGCAGGGGACCACTCTCATTGTCAACACCGCCAGCGTGAGCGACGACCTGAGCAACGGCCCCGACGCCAATATCTTTGACAACGAAAACACCGCCGTGCTCGCGCTCGAGGTCGACTGCCGTCCCGACATCATCGGTTGCCCCCCGAGCATGGATTTTGGCTGCAACCCCGACTTCGCCGCTAACCCACTGCCCTCACTTGCCCAATTAGAAGCGGGTCTGTTTGTGTTCGGTGGCGGCGTTCTTGGCCCCGTGAGTATTGTCGAGACCGGCACCTGTGCGCGTTCGATCACCTATACCTGGGTGGCGTCCAACAGTTGCGGAAACACCACTTGCGAAACGGCCTTCACGTGGTTCGAGATTGCCGGTCCACCGGAACTCGTCGCTCCGATTCCAGCAGCGTACCAAGACCGAACCCTCGTCTGCGGCGAGCCGCCGGAGCCGCCGGACCTCCTCGATTTCGCGTCGAATGTCCTGACCAATTTCTGCAACCCGCCGATAGGAGGCAGCGCCACTCAGACTCTCGTCGTCGTCGGGGGCATCACGAATGACGTTCGAGTGTACACCGCGATCGACGGCTGCGGGCAAAGTATTTCGTTCACCCAGACGGTGACGATTGTTTCGATCGCCCTGCCCGACGTACAAATTCTGTCTGGTCCGAGTAATTTAATCCTTGGCTGCAATCCACCAACCATCCCGAACCCACCCGATCTGCTCAGCCAATTCGTGGTACAGGACGGAGTCGCAGGTGTCGTCAGTGTGGTGACCAATTTCGATGGTTGTAGCACAGCCATTGATTACGTCTTTGAGGCGACCAACACCTGCAGCAGCACCCAATACACCCTGCAAGTTTCCTTTCTATCCGATGTGGATGCCCCCGTTCCGGCCGCTTCGGGCCCCTTCGCAGACCGCGTTCTAGCCTGCGGGGAACCATTGCCGGCTCTTGATCCCCAAGGCTTTGGTTCCAATGCGATTGTTGATGTATGTGATGTGAGCGTGACAGCCGTCGAGCAACCCGGCACGGCGGGTCCGGCCTACCAGCCGATTTTCCACATCTACACCACAACAGATGTTTGCGGCAACAGCAGCATCTACACCCAAACGCTGCAACAAACGACGAGCTTGGATGTTCCCAGCATTGATTGCGTCAACTTTCTCGAACTCGGCTGCAACCCCGCGAGCATTCCGGACGAAGCGGAACTTATCGCGATGCTCAACGTCGCGGACGGCGTGATTCTCACCCTGTCCAACACGACCAGCGGAACCGCCTGCCAACGCGAGGCCAACTGGATGTTCCGCGCCACCAACGGTTGTGGCTTTGTCGATTGCGCCGTCCTCGTTCGCTGGGCGGACCCGAACGGTATTGTGATCGCCAATGTCCCCGCCGGCTTAGAAGACCAAATTCTCAGTTGCGGCACAACACCCCCTGCCCCCAACCCCAATTTATTTCTGACCGCGTTGCAGGATGCCTGCGGACAGGTGGACGTGAATGTCACAGTCAACACTACTGCGACAACGGTACGCCATATTTACAGTGCCGCTGACGAATGCGACCAATCGGTGGAGTATAGCCAGACGTTCACCAGCGTGCCCGACAACGATCCTCCGGTACTCGAAAACCTGCCGACCAGTCTCACCCTGTTCGGCGACGGCGACTGCAAACTGGATCTCCCCTTCCTCGCAGTTCGGGGCATGGATGAATGCGATGGCGAAACGATCGTCACGCAAAACCCGATTCCGGGAACGCAGATCATGGGCCCCGGCAGCGTTCTCGTCACCTTCACCACCGAAGATACGAAAGGCAACCGCACGCAAACGACGCGTCAAATCCCGGTGAGTTGCGGCGTCGTAGCCGACGGAGCGATCAGCGGGATGAAGTTCGGCGACACCAACGGCAACGGGGTCCAAGACAGTGACGTCGTGGTCCAAACACTTGATCCGACGATCGTCATCTTGCTGGATGTGTCCTCCAGTACAGTCCAGTCGTTGGCCAACTCTCCGGTGGGCGATCTCAACAACGACGGCCTAGCCGGCACCACCTTGGACGCCGAGATCAGCGCGCTCATCGACTTCAACGCCAGCATGCAATCCCTGCACCCGAACGCCCGGATGATCTTGATCCGCTTCGACAGCATTGCCGAGACAAGCGTTTTTGGTACCGGGCGCTCGACCCCGCCGGGGGCCGCGTTCGACGCGGCGCTGCGCACCGTCACGGCGCAAGGCGGAACCGACTATGGCGACGCCTTCGCGCAAGCCAGCGCCGAACTCAGCGCCTTGGGCGCTTTGCCGGCCGCCAGCACCGTTGTGCTGGTGACCGATGGCCAAAGCGATCAGCCGTTCAACGCTCAACTCAGCGCGCTGCAAGGTCAGACGAGTTCAATCCAAGCGTTCGGACTCGGACCCATGATCAACCTCAGTGCGCTTCAATCCATCGACCCCGGCGCGTCCAGCAGCAGTAGCGCTGCGGCTCTTTCGGCCGGCCTCTTAACTGCGTCCATCCCCGACAGCGGTCCGGTGAACATCGGCGAAGGCGGCATGGGCGGCATCACGATCTATCTCGACCTCAACAACAACAATAGCTTCGACGGCGGCGAACCCAGCACCGTCACGGCAGCCGATGGGACTTGGCAAATTAACAATGTGCTCCCAGGCGGCTACATCGTTCGTGAAGTTGTGCCGACCGGGATGACCCAAACCTTTCCCGTTGGCGGCAGCCACGCCATCACGCTTGGCTCCGGCGGCACGGTGTCCGGTCTTGATTTCGGCAACGCCGGCTCCAGCAGTGGTGGCGGTCCAGATCCGGTTGTGGGCAAACTCCAAGGTCTGGTTTGGGCCGACGGTTCCAATAACGGTAGCCCGGACGACGAGAACTTGTCCGCCTTCGCGCAGGCGGGCATCACCGTGCTGCTCCAGACTGCGAACGGCATTCAAATTTCCAGCACCACCACGGGCAGCGACGGCCGATTCTGCTTCGAAAATCTGCCGGCGGGATCGTATATCGTCGCTCTCGATGAAAGCACTGTCCCGCCCTCCTTCCCCAACCGTTCCACGCCAACCCAAACCAGCGCGACGATCTCCGCCACTGCGGTTCCCGACATTTTGTTCGGGCTGGTAGCCGAGGAAACCGCCGTGGAGTTGGAAAGCTACGTCATCGCTGACGGCAGTCTGGTCTGGATAACTGGCTGGGAAGACAACTCGCTCGGCTACTACGTCGAACACTCCGGCGATGGCATCAACTGGACCCGCGAGAACGAGCAGCTGATTCTCGCCGTTGGTCCGGCTCGCTACGAGACCGCAATCGACAAAGCTGGGTTCTACCGCCTCATCGAAATCGAGAACGATCTCAGCACCACCGAACTGGATACGATTGGATACGCCCCGCCCGTCGGCGAACCCACCCGCACGGTGACCGCCGCAGGAGGCATCGCCACGTTCGAAACCGACGCGGCGCACGACACTTGGCTGGTCATCGGACTGCGCGAAGGACACGCACTGATTGATACGCAGGACGGGACCAACCTCCGACTGTTTGGCGAAACCTTGAGCGATGGAACCGCGGCCTATTTTTCCTGGCCCTCGGGACGAACGATCACTGCCAAGTAAGGTACCCCACCGGACGGCGAATAAGATCACCAAAGACGCACTAGCGCGTCACGACCTGTTAGATACTCAAGATGCCAATCGAACACCCGCCCGAAGTTGAAGCCATGCACGAGGCACTCGCGCTTATCCCGCCTGAGTGTTACGAGAACCCGAGAAATGTCGGCCTGCGGTATGTGTTCCAAGACCTTGCCCTCTACGCGCTCGGCGTCATTGGCTTGATGCTTACCGACCACCCCCTGCTGCTCGTCCTCCTCTGGGTCTACACCGGCGGCATCATCGGCACCTTGTTCATCATCGCGCATGACGCCGCGCACGGATCCTTGTTTAAATCCAAGAAGCTCTGCCGCTGGGTCGGCCAAGGTCTGATGCTGCCCGGGTTCCACGTGTACAACGCCTGGATCTACGGACACAATCAGGTGCACCACGCCTACACCTGCAACGAGGAAAAAGACTTTGTCTGGCATCCAACCAACCGGGCCGAATTTGAGAGCATGACCCCGTTCAGTCGCTTCATGCACCGGATCTACTGGTCCGCTCCCGGCACCGGCATCTACTACCTGATCGAGATCTGGGTGAAGAAGATGCTGCTGTTCAAAGACTTTCCCAAACGCCAAGCCGCCAAGGTCGCCAAGGACCGGGCCATCGTCTACACCTTCATGCTGGTCTCGGCCATCGTTCTGATCGGTGCCGGAACCCTGCTTGGCGGTTCCGTGGCCTACGGATTCTGGTTGTGGTTCAAGGTGCTGATCGTCCCCTTCCTGCTGTTCAACTACGCGATGGCGATCACCATCCACCTCCACCACATCCATCCCGACATCCCATGGTTCCACGGCGACGACTGGGATTATCTCAGCGGCGCGCTGAGTTCGACCGTCGTAAATGTTCCCCGCTGGCTGAATTTCTTCACCCACAACATCTTTGTCCACATGCCGCACCACCTCGATTCGCGGGTGCCTTTCTACAACCTGCCCAAGGCCGCAGACGCGCTACGCGCCAAGTACGGGCACCAATACCGCGAAGTACCGCTCGATGTGCTCGACTACTTCCGCAACACCCACGCGTGCAAGATCTACGATTTCGACGCGCAGCGCTGGATGAAGTACAACGAACTGTAAAAAACAGGTTCGATCCTCGGATTGAACCATTTGGTGGCCCAGGCCCTGTTCTTTTGGAACAAATTCGCCAAAATGAAGACATTCGTTTGAAAATGTGGGTTCTCAGGGTAATAAACGCCAACAACTACGCGTAATACTACTGAGAGCAGTTTAGGGGCACCAACCCACAATATATAGAGCAACCGACGACGACGCCAAATCCTCACACATACGTGAATGATATTCCTCCCGAAACGTCGGACCGAAGCACATGCAGCGCTTTCTCAGTATTCTTCTTCTCTTGGCCGCAACTGGCTTTATTGCACACACCGCATTCGCGGCTGAGGCCACGCTAAACCTTGATAGCAGCATTCCGGCAGGCGACGCGTCTTTCTCCGACGCGGTGCTTTGGGTTCGGGTTTGGGAGTACGATCCAAAACTCTCGGACGCCGGTGCGAAGAACGTCGCTGATACCGAAGTCGAAGAATGCTCCCATCGGATGGGCGTGGGTTCGATGTTCAGCGCGACCGTGATGACCGATCTCAAAGAAGGCATGGGCTATTACGTGACATCCGAGATCTTCCCCAACGGCGAGAAGAAACGTGGCGACCGGCTCTACTTCACAGACGGCTTCAACATCGTATTCGGCGGTGGTGGCGATGACAACCAGTTGATCGAACTGCGTTCGGCGAAATAGCCGGAGGAATCAGTGATCGGTCAATCAGTGATCAGCGGGATTTCAAAACCAGCAGGGTGCCGATCAAAAGGATGACAAGGGTAAGAGCAACGTTCGGAGAGATGTTCGGATTCAATCTCCCGACTTTCATTTTTTAAGTCTTTTCAACTCACGAAGTTCGTCACACAACCACGTCTAGCGAAAGCGCTTCAGTTCGCTCGGCTGGAAGGTCCACTCGGGCGTCACAATCTCCGAACTCGGATCGAGTTCGTACCAAGGCGACAACGGCGAGTCCAAATTTTTGAGCACGTGGATGTCTTGGGCCGGGGTATAACTCTGCGCTAACAGGTAGATGGTTTTGCCACGCGCATTTTTGGCCATGTCGAGCACCATCACCGCGTGACCGGGATAGCCGCCTTTGATCAGCACATCACCGATCTGCATCTCTTCCAACGGCACCGACTTCATCTCCTGCGCCAAGGACGCGCTGCCCGCGTAAGCGAACACGATGTTCATGTAATTTCGGAAATTCTGATACCCGTTGTCTGCGGGTCGCTGCTGCTCCCAACTCACCTCGTTGCGGTCGATGACAGGTCGCCAGCCTTCTTTCCATTTGTTCCAAGCGCAGGGATCGCCGCTGGTAAAATTAAAGGTAATGTCGTCGAAGCGACCTGCCTCAAACAGATACTCGCCACGGATCCGCATGAGCGCGTCCGCGCATTGCTGCAAATCCCGTTTGCCGACATCAATATCCAAGACGGCCACGTGCAAATCTTGATTGGATTTGAGGGTGCCGTCGAACAGACGGACCTCGGTGCCAAGTGGTTTCAACGGCAGGCGCCGGCAGTAGTCGGTCATTTCGCCCGACGCGGTCACACGCAAATAGCCAGCCGGCACAGAGAGACTGGCAATGTTGCCGCCGGGACCAACATCCGCACCCGCCAAACCGGCGTCCCCCGCCTTGCCATTGCCTACCGGACCGGGCGTCCGAACGAATTCGGTTGGGCGAAGCGAACGGTCGCCCGCTGGTTGGCTGGTTTCGTAAGCGCTCTCGTCGAACTCCCCCGAGTCTGGCTTGAGACTGAACACAAACAGACCAACTATCACCGCGGCCACCAGAAGCAGGATGAGTTTGATCGGGCTGGTTCGATTGTCGGGTTCGTCGTACATCTTGTTCTTTGTCCTAATCTTAAGACCGGAATCTATGCACGACTCCGCCCATCTGTGGCAAGGTTTTGCCACCCGACAAGCGGGCGAAGTCTACAGAATGGTTAGCCAAGCAGGGATTCCACCGCACGCCAGCGTTCGGGAACGGCCACCAAACCATGGGCGGCCCCCATCACCATGCCCAAGGCCAAGCCGCGAGCGCAGTTGTCGCCCCCGGCGCGCGCATTGGCCATGAACGCGGCTTCCAGATCGTCCCCGTGGCACAAGAGAACATATAAAACGGCCGGGAAAGCCTGCGCTAAGGGGCAGGCCCGCCCAGTCTCCCCCACCGCGGCAATCGGGTCGTCAGGCAACTTGCGGGCCAGTTCTTGGGCGCTGGCGAGCATGCACTTATAGTCGAGTTCAGGATAATCGATCCGCTCCGAACGAGCCAAACTCTCCGCCACCGAACCGGTCTCCATCGCGCCCAGCGCCAGTTCGGCCAGACACCAGCCGGCCGACCGAACGGCGACGCCCGCATGGGTGAGTGCCGTCTGCCCGCTGATCGCGTCGAACAATTCCTCGCGCCGTTCCGGTCCGTAAAACGCGACCAGCGGTGCGATCCGCGCTGCCCCAGCGAGTTCGTCCGACGCCATGGCTTCGCCTTCAGCCAAACGGTGCTTGGTCGCCTTGTCGACATAATCGTGGTAGTCCGGCCACATCGCCAGCCACTGCTCGGACCAAATCTCCGCCACAAAGCCGTTGCGGACGCGCAAACTGCGGTGCAATGCGAGCGCTTGATCACCGACGTGCGACACCTCCCCGGCCCGTTTATTGGGATGGTAGGAATCGGGTGCGGGATTGGTAAAATCGGCGACCGGTTTAAGTGCAGTCAACTGCGCGGCATCGTAGATCCAATGAACGCCGAGGGCGAGAGCATCTGCCGCCAAGGAACCAATCAAGCAACCGATCGCCTGATCGCTCTGGCTGGCGGAGGGAGGATCGTTCGGCACCATCGTTACCACCAAGGGGTCGGACTATTTCTTGAACTGATTCAGCAAGGTTTCGCTGCGTTCGGACAAGCTGAGAAAACGGTCGCTCAACTCTTTCGCCTCGCTCGGCTCCATCGTTCCGGCGGCCTCGCGGTTGGAGGCATACCATTTGCGAGTGAACGCGGCGAGGTCCAGTGTCGCGCGCGTATGCAGCGACTGCATCTTGTCGGCATTCCCTTTGGCTGCGTCGATATTGCGTTCGTTGCGCACGAGTTTTTTCTTATAGTTGGAAATCAGGGTTTCCAAGCTGGCTTTGTCGGCACCGGCCTTGGCTCCTGGGGCAGGCGCGGGACTGGGCGCGGGCGCGGGCGCGGCGCTGGGAGCGAGCGCGGGGCTCGGAGCTGGTGCGACGACCTCCTCGGGCTCGGCGACGGCGACGGCCGGACTGGGTTCGACCACCGTTGATCCGGGATCGGAAGGCGGATCGGCGGGGATCTCGGTCACTTTTCCAATCGACGGCGGTTCGGCATCGGTGACGACACCATTGGGAACGTCGGAAATCTCAAAGGTTCCAGCTGGATACGTTTTAGCCATCGGAATGTCATCGGGTCCTTCAACGGCAGCCAGTTCAGGATGAGGTACGACCACTTTCACAATCGGCTCCGATACGGGGCGCGTGACCGGCGCTTTGGTGACAACAGAGGACGTTGTCGATCCGAGGGCGGGCGGGTAGGTTTTTGCGATGGGTAGCTCGGAAGTCGACCGTGAATTCACCGAACGCGTCTCGATCGGTTTCGTCACGGCGTCAGGCATCCGCATCGGCTTCGAAAGCGACCTTGTCGTGCGTCCAACCGAACTCGTGGTGGTGGACGCGGCGGTGCCGCGGGTCCCCGTTTTACTGGCAGCAACGTTGCTCCTGACCGCAACTTTACGACTGGCAGCCACAGCTTCCGACGCCTCCGTCTTCTTCACGATCGTCACAGCGGATTTCGGTGTGGGAATCGTGGGAACTTTGGAAATCGAGTTCGACTTAGAACCCAAACCCGAAGCTTTCGTCGCCGGGACGACATTTTTTTTCTTCCCTGGCAAATAGGGTTTGGTCGAGTGGCTCGCACATCCGCAAGCCAGTCCTAACGCGGCGCTCAGCGCCACCAATATCATTCCACTTGGTCTCATCCAATCATCCTTATCCGGACGCGCTCCCGCGCGTGTTGCTCTGGGTTACCCTACAAACGGTTCGCAGTCCTGACTTACAGGCTCTACTCACAGTTTCTAGTTACAGTCTCTAGTTACAGTCTCTAGTTACAGCCTCTACCACCAGACTGGTGATGGGGCCGAAATAGACATGTCTCGTCGTGCCCTTCGGAGGCGTAAAGTGCAAGTCTATGAAGCACGTTTTTACCAGAACAACGGCCGCACAATTTGTGCCTCATAAATTTCCCCCCTTCTTTCAAGCTTGCCTGATGACAGCACAACAGAGTAGGTCGTCGCGCTATGAACACAGACATTCTTACCGCTGCTGCCGCACAAGCCCGAGGCCTTGCCATCGACGCCGTCCACGCTTGTTCCTCAGGCCACCTTGGCCTCCCACTCGGCTGTGCCGAAATTGGATCCGTCCTCTACTCCGAGCAACTGCGCTACAACCCCGCCGAACCCAAGTGGCTCAACCGTGACCGCTTCATCCTCTCCGCCGGCCACGGTTCCATGTTCATCTACACGTGGCTCCACCTTGGCGGGTACAACCTGTCGCTCGAAGAATTGAAAAACTTCCGCGTCCTGCACAGCAAAACCCCTGGCCATCCCGAGTTCGGCGAAACCGAAGGCGTCGAAGCCACCACCGGCCCGCTCGGACAAGGCATCGCCAACGCCGTCGGCTACGCCCTCTCCGGCAAACGCGCCGCCGCCCGCTACAACACCGCCGAACATACCCTGTTCGACCACCACGTTGTCTGTCTCCACGGTGACGGCTGCCTGCAAGAAGGCGTCGCCAAAGAAGCCATCGCCTTCGCCGGCCATACCGGCCTCGACAACCTGATCCTGATCTACGACTCCAACGATGTCACCCTCGACGCCATGGCTGCCGTCACCCAATCGCAAAACACGGAACAGTATTTCGCCTCCCAAGACTGGAACGTCGTCACGATCGACGGACACGACCACGCGGCCATCAACGACGCCATCGCGAACGCCAAAGCCTCCGACAATGGCAAGCCGAGCGTCATCATCGCCAGAACCGTAATCGCCCGCGGCATCCCCGAAGTCGCCGGCACCGCCAAAGGCCACGGCGAAAGCGGCGCCAATTTCTCCGACTCCGCCCGCGCCGGACTCGGCCTCCCCGCAGAACACTTCTATGTCTCCGACGACGTCCGCACCCACTTCGCCGCTCGCAACGACGCCGCCCTTGAAGAATACACCGCCTGGGAAGCGACCTACGACGCCTGGTGCAACGCCAACCCCGAACTCGCCCAAGAACTCAGCGACGGTCTGGCCACATCAGTCCCCGCCGACTTGATCGACAGTTTGCCCGAGTTCGACGGCGACTTCGTCAACGCCACCCGCGGCGCGGGCGGTGTGGTCATCAACCATCTCGCCGGCATGGTGCCGCAACTCCTCACCGGTTCGGCCGACCTGTTTGGTTCGACCAAGAACTACCTCAAAGACGAAGGCGACTTCTCCGCCGACAATCCCACCGGCCGCAACATCTGGTTCGGCATCCGCGAACACGCCATGGGCGCCATCTGCAACGGCATCGCCTACGACGGACTGTTCCGCGCCTCCGGCGCCACCTTCCTCGTGTTCGCCGACTACATGCGCGCCTCCATCCGCCTCGCCGGTCTCGCCCACCTGCCCACCACCTTCATCTTCACCCACGACTCCGTCGGCGTCGGCATGGACGGCCCGACCCACCAACCGGTCGAAACCGTCAGCAGCCTGCGCATCATCCCGAACTTGGACGTCGTCCGCCCCGGCGACCCAGAAGAAGTCGCCGGCTCCTGGATCGCCGCCCTTACCCGCACCGATGGCCCCACCGCCCTCGTGTTCAGCCGCCAAAAAGTCATCACAATGACCGGTCGTTCGGCCAAAGAGCGCCGCGAAGGGGTCCTCAACGGCGCCTACGTCATCCACAAAGAAAGCGGGGATCTGAAAAATATCATCATCGCCACCGGTTCTGAACTCGGCGTCGCCCTCGAAGCCGCCGCCGAACTCGGCGACGGCACCCGCGTCGTCTCCATGCCCTGCATGGAACGCTTCGAACGCCAGTCCGACGACTACAAGGAAAGCATCCTGCCCGCTGCCTGCAGCAACGTCGTCGCCGTCGAAGCCGGCGTCTCCGGCCTGTGGTACAAATACGCCAACAAAGTCGTTTGCATCGACCGCTTCGGCCTCTCCGCCCCCGGCGACACCGTCCTGTCCGAACTCGGCATCACCAAAGAAAACATCGTCGCCGCCTTGAGCTAAGGTCGTTCGAAAGACGCTGTTGCGAAAAAGCCTCTCCGATCGGAGAGGCTCTTTTTGTGTTCAGGGCTATGAAGTCTGAGATGGTTATTTCCCGGCGCGCTGCGCCATTCCCGAGCAGCATTTCAGTTGGCTTGGTTCCTGTTCAAAAGTGGGAGGCCGGCCCCTCCCGGGCGACTATACGCAAAGGGTTTTCCAAGCGCGATCAACCCCTTCTTCGTTGACCATTGCGCAACCCGATCGCCGTGTTCCAAGTGCCCCGCGAGTATGGCAAGATCTTGCCATACTATGGCAGAACCTTGCCAATCTATGGCAACCCCCTGCCATATAAAGAAACCGGCTCCAAACGGTGCGCAATCGGCTTTGGAATCTGAGACTCGTGGGTTTCCGTTTGAATTTTGGTACGATCGTTTCCAAATAGATCGACTGGCCTGCCGTCTGGCAGGCACAAACCAAAGGCGTTACATGATGTACTTATATGAAGATATCCCTGGGATGCCAATCGACTTCAAGTTTCCACCTAGATACCTCAGTATTCTGAAAGGGGATGAATCTCTTTCCATTAAGCCTTGGTGGTTTGTGAACAACTTTCCTAATAATGCGCAATTTTTTATCAAAACTCTCAATGGTGTGGGAAGGTCGAAAAAATATTTGGTTCCTTTTGCCAAAGTTGATGATGACGGAACAGGTGACATTGCCTGCTTCGATGGTGACGATTTCTCCGGCGATCCGAGAATATTGTTTGTGGGGGGAGACGAGCCTTCACATAAACTTGCAGATATGAACTGGGATACCCGTTACTCAGAAATTAACTTCGATGCTTGGCTTGATCGCGTTCTGAAGAACCAGCCTTCCAGATAGTAAAAAGGCGTACGGGGCGTTCGCTGCGCGCACCATTAGAAAGGACCGCTTTTAGTGGCCTGCCCTGGTTCGGAGATGGTCTGTCCTTCTCGAAGGGAATAATCTATACTGGCCGCACGATGCGCTTCCTACTCGCTGCCTTCTACCTGACCCTCGTTGCCGGATGCCAAAACGAATCCGCGCCGAGCGCTCCAAGCTTCCAACTCGACAATGGCTTGCGGGTCACCTTGATGCCGACGAAAGCTGACAGCGACAGAACCTGCCTGCTCGTCCTGTATGACACCGGCCACCGCTCCGACCCTCCCGGCCAAAGCGGACTGGCCCACCTCATCGAACACATCTACGTGACCGCGGCGACCGACCAAGTGCCAAGTCGAACGGTTGAGGAATTCCTCGCCGCCTATCCGCTCGGCTGGAACGCACAGGTGGGCGATGACTACACCGTGCTCGCCACCGTCTTCGAACCCGCAGCCCTCGTTGAAGAAATTCGCGACGCCGCCGAGCGGATGCGCCAACTCCAGATCACCCCGGCCGACCTCAAAAGGGAACGACCCCGAATCGAGACCGAACTAAACAGCATGTACTGGGGACCTCCTTCCCTCGCGTTTCTAAACCATGGTCGCGACCGCACCGCCCCACTCCCGAACGCGGGCCAGCGAGGCGGTAAGATGGCGGAGATCAACCGGCTGACGCTTGCAGATATTCAGCAGCGTCTAGACCAGTATTACAAACCCGCGAACGCGCACGTGGTTCTCGCCGGCGACATGGAGGTGGATCAGGCCGAACAACAGATTCGCGCCGCGTTCGGAGCGATCAACGCCGGCAAACGACGACCTGCCCCGCCGCCGCTGGCCGCCCCAATTGCCGGACGCCACCCCATCGACTATCTGAAGGGGCTCAGCGTTGGCCTAAGCTACCGCGCCCCCGAACCCGACCATGAGTTGTACCCCGCGTTCCTGTTGCTCGCGATGCATCTCCAGGCCGCTCAGTTCGACAACGACCGTCCCGAATTTCGCTGCAACTACATGGCACTGGACGATCCCCGTTCGTTTCACGTGCGCACCGATATTCGAAAGGGGGATGCGGACAGCGCCGCGGCAAAACGCCTTCGGGACGCCCTGAATGCAACCCTGAACAAACCGCTCTCCGCCGAACAACTGTTCCAAGCGAAACGAATGCTCTCCACCTTTGTTTCTCCCGAACGCGCATTGACGGCAAATCGCGGCAGGAATCCGTACTCCCCCGCCTTTGCTCTCGCCCGCCTCGACCAAATGGGCTGGGAAGGCAACGACCTCTCCGAACGCCTAGAAGAGGTGGACGCGGCGCAGATCAAACAAGTGGTCGAGACCTTCTTTGTGGCAAACAACGAGGTCAGGATGGAGGGCACTCGGACGAAAGACGGACTGGACTAAATGCGCCACAAAACCGTTGCATGATCCTGCCCGCCAGTTCTTGATCGCGGGCATGTGGACCGCGTTTGAAGATGCCCAACGACAGCTCGGCATCCCCGAACTCAGCGTCGCCCGCCTCGTTCGGGGACGCGGCGGTGCGGACGACCGCTGGCATTTTTTTGGCGACCGCGACCGGCGTTACCCGATCGCCTCCGTGACCAAAACCTTCACCGCGCGTGCCGTCGAACTCGCCGGGATCGATTTCGATTCTCGCGTCCGCGATCGACTCCCCGGATTCCGCCTACACGACCCGCGCGCCACCGAACGCATGACCGTGCGCGACCTGCTCTGTCATCGTTCGGGATTGCCGCCGCACACCTGGGCCTGGGTGTTCGCCACCGAACGCCGCCGTGACTGGATCGCCCGCCGTCTCGCCCACCTCGAACACATCGGCCCGCACGACAACGCCTATCGCTATTCCAACATCGGCTACGCCATCGCCGGCGCCCTGCTCCCCGAGGATTGGGAACGCTTCCTGCAATCCAAGATCATCCGCCCGCTCGGACTCGACCACACCAGCTTCATCGGACCCAACTGGCACAAAGGCAGCGAGGTCGCCCCACCCCACAAAGCCGGACGCGGCGTCGCCCCCTTCGTCGCCCACACCGCCCACCTGATCAGCCCCGCCAGCGAACTCATGTCCACCGCCGGCGACCTCGCCCGCTGGCTCGACCACTGGCGCAGTCCGGCCGCCGCGAACACCGAATGCACCACCTCGCAAATCCGCATGGGCGGCCCCGACTCCAAACGATGGTACGCCCTCGGCTGGCGCCGCGAGAAGGACCTGCTCTGGCACACCGGCAGTTGCACCGGCTACAGCGCCATCATCGCCATGCGCGTCGGGGGCCGCGACGCCATCGCCATTCTGTGCAACCAGCACGGCGTCACCCAAGCCCTCGAGAAGTTGGTTCGCGGCGACCCCGTCACCGCCGCCGACCGTCCCCGCGCCCGCCCCCCCCGCCCGCCCGCCGGCAAAGGCCGACCCGCAACCGGGCTCACCGGCACCTGGACGCATCCCGGCTACGGCACCTTGATCATCGGATCCGAAGGCAGCGTGCGCTTCCACGATACCCCTGCCGGTTCCATCACCGGCAAGACCTGGCGCCTGCAACCCTACGATATCGACTTCAAACTCGCCATCCACGCCGACCAACTCGCCATCCCGCTCGAACCCCGCCTACCGCCGATAAAATTCCGCAAACAGGATTGACCGCGCGCCCAAACCGGGTACGTGCAGGGAAGCCCACTTTGCGGAGAGTTGACAGAGCGGCCTATTGTGCACGCTTGGAAAGCGTGTGTGCCTCACGGCACCGGGGGTTCGAATCCCTCACTCTCCGCCATTCTTTTAACCCTATTTTCATAGGGTTTTTCTGTGTCCACGGTTGCTCTCCTCGCGAAAGTTACAACGAGAGTTACAACACGTCCGACCACATTTGAGGGTGTCGGATACGTTCGGGGGTGTCGAGTTCTGCGGCGGGAAAAGAACAAAACATTGCCCGCCTAGAAAATAAAATGACCCTGTTTTGACCCCTATTTGCCCCCTCGAAAGTCGTTGTACGATGGCGCATGAACAAATCCGAGCACGTCCATCCCGAATACATACGACTACCGAAGCCAGGTCACTACTGCCAGTACACCGGGCTCAGCCGATCAGGCATGAATGAACTGATTCTCCCTTGTCAGGCGAACGACTACCGGCCTCCGGTGAAGTCCTTCGTCCACAAGACCAACAAGCACAACATCCGCGGAATACGGTTGATCGTTTTCCACTCACTCATGGATCACTTGAAAGCTGAAGCCGCAGAGCAGTCGAAGCGAACCGACGAAGAGCTTACAGGCCATTTAGAAACGGAAGAGGAGGCACAGTCATAATGTTCCTGATCAAGCGCAATATCCTCAAAAGATCTAATCCGAAGCGAAGAACTCGATCGATTCATCGAGTCGTCCACCCAAGGAGGACGGTGAGCAAATGAGAAAATTCGACCACATAGAAATGCAGGTGCTCGGCGGGGCTATGCTGGAGGAGCAGCACCTCCGCACCGCTATTTCCATGGGCGTCGCCGCCGATTGGTTTCAGGGACCCAAGCACATCGAAGTCTGGGAGGTCATCAAACAGATGGCAAAAGAAGGCTTCTACGTCACTATGGAGGGCGTTGGTACGCGAATCGAAGGCCATCAGGTGTTCCTCACCAAAATCCTAGACGAGGCACCGCCACACCGACTCGCGATGCGGGCAGCGTGCAAGGCACTGGGCAAGCAGGCCGCCGAAAACGACTTCTGCGATAAGATGCTGAGGGCTTCCGACGCGGTTGACGAAGGGAACATCAACGAAGCGCGAGACCACATGATACAGGCCCTGGCCGGTCGGCAGACGTTGCAAGTCGAGCGCGCGCTAAGCCTCAGCGAGCTTCGGGCCAAGGTGGCTGCCGGCGAGGGCGGAATCGAACTCATCAAGGACAACTACCTGATGTCTGGTGGCGTTCTGATGTTCAATGGACCGTCTGGCTTCGGCAAGTCGGTGCTCGCCGCCCAGATGGCGACGATGTGGTCGGTGGGCGAGTCGTTCTTCGGTCTGGTTCCACCTCGACCGATGAAGATATTCGTCCTCCAGGCTGAGAACATGGAGGAGGAGATGCTCGACCATTTCGAAAGTATTCAGGTCGCCTTCCCGGATCTCGACATCAAGCTATCAGAGGAGAACCTCAGAGTGAAGCGCGACTCGCGATCCCGCGGAGGAGGACTGATGTCCGCGATCATCGCGCAGCACGGCCACGAACCGTTCGACATCATCGTCATAGACAACCTGCTATCGTACTTCGTCGGCAACATGAACAGCCAAGAGGACGCCGCGAGATTCATGCGCGACGAACTCTGCCCCACCTTGGAGATGTTGGGAGTCGGCTGTTGTCTGATGTCGCACACCGGTAAGATCGGGGAGACCAAAAAACGGGACTACGGACACCATACCTACGCGACTGCCGGATCCAGCGAGTTCACCAACGCCTCCCGCAGCGTCATCAACCTCCAACCAGTCGAACCGGGCGTCGCGAAGCTCAATTTTTCCAAAGGACAAGGTCGTTTGCCGAATGGCGTCGATCACGAGCAGGTCATCGTCCATGGTGGCGGGGTACACGAGGACACCGGCCGTAATTTGACTTGGTGGAAGGTGGCGGAGCCGGAGGACTTGGAGAAGCTGAAGCAAACAGCAAAGCCGAAGAGGGTTTCGAAAGTGGATAGAATTTTTACTGCCGTGCATAAAGCTCTCAAGCAGAATCAAACCAAGGTGCTTTACCGTAAAAAAATCATACTAATAGCTGACGCCATGTATGAGTTTGGACCTAAACCATTATACGACTTGCTGGATGATAAAAGTGAAAGGAAGGCACTGTCGGAACTGAACCGGGTCATCGAAGAACGGATTGCTCCACACACCCAGCAGCGGGAAGATGGTACCTGGCCAAAAAATGACTGTCCGCTGAACGCACTGGTGATCAAGTCGGTCAATAAAACCGGACAACAAAAGCTCCATCAATGGATCGGCTTGAAAGAAGAGCCAGAGGCACGCGAGAAGTTCGCAGCCATACTGAAAGAAGCCATAGAGAGTATTCGCGAATACCAAAGATCAGGACAGAGACTCCCCATTGGTGGACAGGATATTGCCCCCATGAAACCTGGCAAGTCTTTCATGATCGTCTACTCGCCAGACCACAGATTCGACAAGAACAGGCAAGAACTTCCGAGGGCGCCAGAATTAGAGTTGCCCGAAGGCGAAGGTGAACTCTGATGAGCATGCGAGTCTTCGTAGAAGATGGTATAGGCCTGCGTGAGTTTCGCGAAGTCGGAACATCCGGCATCGATGAGCTTCCAAAATCTCTCCAGACCAAAGTCATCAAACATAATTCAATGGCCCACGCCTACACTTGCGCGGAGCGCATTCATGGGCTCGTCATTACTCAAAAGAGGAGTGAGGTTGAACTTGCCCATGATTACGGAATCACACGACATTTCGTAAAGAAGATCGTGCAACTATGGGAGCAGCACTTGGACGAGGAAACCTCTGAGTTGCGCGAAAACTTTTTCAATGAATCCCAAACTATTTCTGATGAATATCAAGTTTGAGAAAAATATTTCCGAGGCAGAGCCCAACCGCACCAATTCTGATTTTCAATCGGTACGGTTGAACAGAACGATGGGCTCGTCGGGGCGTAACCGCACCCCGAAGAACCGTCTCGCCCCCCCCTTTAAGGGGGCAGGACAGTTCGAGGGGCGGTTGTTACCGCGGGGACCTCAGGCATGCTCAGGGCGGATGTTTGCAAATTCCCAGCACGGTTCAGTCCCGGACGGACTTTCGTGAATTTTTTATTTTTTAACCCCCGAACCAGAAGACTACCCAATGACTAAAAACTCACAGCAATTCACCAAAGACATCAAAATTGATGCTGTCCAAGTCAGTTTCAAACCCGGCATGACCTTAGATAACGTGGCCCAAAAATTTGGGTGCTCGACAAGAAGTATCGCATCTTGGCGTGCTGATCCCGAGATTTTCCAAGCTGCCGAAGAACTGTACCGAGAGAAGCAAACCGAGAAGCGCGAAACTGTAACGCAGCGCATCGCAGAGGCCGGCCCAAGAGATAACCGGGCGATCATAGAGGAGATCACTCAGCAGGCAAATGAGTGCGTTCATTACGCCGCGCTGGAGGCCAACCCTCATGCCAGGCTCAAGATCCTTAAGGAAGCCGCTGAGGTCATAAACAAGGTCGTTGCCGTTGAACGCAAGTTGACGAAGGCGGAAACCCCGGAGGAAGAAGACGACGAACTTGAGTGGATGTAGTAGGTTGAGGAACAACCGCGGCGACTGCCCTACAGAGGCCACCGATCTAGGTGGCAATTCGGTCACGCCGAGCATCAGGGTCTCGCACTGGGACTGGCATCTGGCCACCGGCTTTTAACACACCAAGATGACCTGATAAGAAGGTGCAGAAAACAGATGCGCCCAAAGATCAGTGCCAAAGATCAGCGCCTGAACATGGGCGGTTAAAATGTAGGTAAGTAAAACCTGCACGGCAAAAGATGGATTCAAAAGATACTCAGATAGAAAGAGGCGCTTAAAACATGCGCTGTTATAAATCCTCCCTAACTTGCCGACAAAAACTCGACCCCACCCCCCGGGTACCCCCTACCCCCCGGGCGATCTTAAAAGGAAATCGCCGGAATCCCCCCTCTCTTTTGCGGGATTTAAAAAACACGGAAATGAGGCAGTGTGTTTTGCCAGCCATTGTCGGTCCGGCCGAGATCGCTCACAGAAGTACCAACTCGACGGAAAAGACAGGTCCAACCTTGGCCATCTGGATGATGGCCATTTTTGGTTTCCCTCCAAGGCGACGAAAGCTAAAAGGCAATAAAGGAGTTCGTATCAACTCGCCCGCATTGACCATCACCTCGCCGAACCCGCCCGATCCGTCCGCCGACGCCACCCGCGAACCCGGCACGCCGTGGACCCTCCACCTCGAACGCGCCGGCCAGCGCGCCGACATGGTCTTCCGTTGGATTCCACCCACCACCGCCGAACGCGAATGCTGGCTGGGCAGCCGCAACGGGGAGCCCCATGAGCAGCCGGTCCACCGCGTCAGTCTCGACGGCTTTTGGATTCTTGAGACCCCGGCCACCCAACTTCAGTATCGCCTCGTCATGGCGGAGAGAAATCTGAGAGAACAAAGGGCAAACCCAAGCGACTTCTCCGGCCCCGAACACCCGAACGCGGACCAGCATCCGGTTGAACGTGTTAACTGGCAGAATAGCCGAGCCTTTTGCCTGCGTATCCACGAAGCGCTCGCCGAGGAAACTCGCCCGCATCCCGGTGGAGCCTTTGTCCTGCCGACTGAAGCGGAATGGGAATACGCCTGCCGTGCTGGAACCCGCACGGAGTACTGGTCCGGCGACGGCGAGGCCGCACTGGCCGAGGTAGGTTGGTACGAAGGAAACAGCGGGGACAAGACCCACCCGGTGAAGGAGAAAGACCGACCGAATCCTTGGGGCCTGCATGACCTCCACGGTAATGTCTTTGAATGGTGCTTCGACGCGTGGGGCGGGACATGGGGTTCGGAAAACTACGCCTATAAGAAAGTGGCTGACCTTGCTAACGAGCATCCACATCAGCGCAAGGACCTCAAGGGCATATACCACGTCGCCCGCGGTGGTTCTTGGTACGACACCGCCACGAATTGCCGCTCCGCGTCCCGCGGGAGGGGGGATCACTCCGAGGCGGATTTCATAAAAGGCTTCCGTCCGGCTTGGAGAACCCAGTCCGGTTCCTCTCGCTCAAGGCCCGGAAGGCAAAAATTCTGTTGATTCGCTGACCGCAGATTTCCCTCGTGGTGAGCGTAGCGAACCTTAAACTTTTCCTGCCCCGATGAATCCACTCACCGTCAACTCCCCGAAAACCCCCGATCCCACCAAAGACGCCACCCGCAAACCCGGCACGCCGTGGACCCTCCACCTCGAACGCGCCGGCCAGCGCGCCGACATGGTGTTCCGTTGGATTCCACCCACCACCGCCGAACGCGAATGCTGGCTGGGCAGCCGCAACGGTGCGGCAAATGAGCAGCCGGTCCACCGCGTCAGTCTCGACGGCTTTTGGATGCTTGAGACCCCGACCACCCAACTCCAGTATCGCCTCGTCATGGCGGAGAAGGATCTGAAGGAAGAGAAGGCCAACCCAAGCGACTTCGCCGGTCCCGAACACCCGAACGCGGACCAGCATCCGGTGGAACAGGTAGACTGGCCTGACAGCCGGAGCTTTTGTCTGCGTATCCACGAAGCGCTCGCCAAGGAAACCCGCCCGCATCCGAACGGTGCCTTCGTCCTGCCCTCTGAAGCGGAATGGGAATACGCCTGCCGTGCTGGAACCCGCACGGAGTACTGGTCCGGCGACGGCGAAGCCGCACTGGCCGAGGTAGGTTGGTACAAAGGAAACAGCGGGGGCAAGACCCACCCGGTGAAGGAGAAAAAACAGCCGAATCCCTGGGGCCTGCATGACCTGCACGGCAATGTTTGGGAATGGTGCTTCGACGCGTGGGGCGAAAGGTATAGTTCGAAAAACAACGCCTATCACCAAGCGGCGGACCTGATGCGTAATCCCATCTATCAGCGCCCGGACCTTGACGTCCCGTCCCGCGTCTTTCGCGGCGGCTCTTGGGTCATCACCGCCTCGGGGTGCCGTTCCGCGTATCGCAGCTGGATCCATCCCGCGTACGCGGACCTCATCCTGGGCTTCCGTCCGGTTTGGGTCCCCAGTCCGGGTCCTCGCGCTCAAGGCCCGAAGGGCAAAGAAGCGGAGGCGAAGCGGGCGCAGCGAGGGACGAGCGAAGCAAGCGAAGGCGTAGCGACAGAGGGACTTGCCGCCTATAACTTTGCGAGCGAAGCGAGCAAACGAAAATAAATTTCGCTAGGATGATCCCATGAAACTCCATCTCTTCACCTTCCGACTCCCCCATGAAAACGACTTATCCGAACTCAACGCGCTGCTCGCCTCCGAACGCGTCGCCTCGGTCGAAAAATCCATCCACTCCTGCGAACAAGGCGTGCTACTCACCGTCTTGGTGGAAACCACGGCGGCCAAAGCCGCACCGAACCGACGATCCCGGATCGACTACAAGGAGTTGCTGAACGAGGCGGAGTTTCAGATCTACAGCGCACTGCGGGCCAAACGGAAAACCTGGGCAGCCGAGGAGAACATTCCCGTGTTCCACATCTACTCCAACGAACAGCTCGCCACCATCGTTCGCAGCCAGCCGAGTAGCAAGGCGGAACTGCTCGCCATCCCGGGCGTCGGCGAATCCCGTTGGGAGAAATACGGCGAACGCACCCTCGCATTCTTGCAGGAACGCTTGAGCGAGAACCAGTGAAGCGGGTCGGCGGACTGTTCGATGCCATTCACGACCGGCGCACTCTTGCCGCCGCTTTCCATCGCTGTGCCCTCGGCCGCCGCGCGACTCCCGAGGTTCGGCGGTTCGCGGCCAGCCTCGACCAAAACCTCGCCCAACTCAGCCGTGACATCCGCGCGGGCAACATGGTCTTCGGACCCTACCGCGAGTTCTGGGTGCGCGACACCAAACTGCGGCGCATTTGCGCGCCACCCTTTAGGCAGCGGCTGGTCCACCAAGCCATCCTGCTGGCGACCCGCGAAACCTTCGAACATGGCGCCCTGCCCCACAGCATGGCCTGCCGGATCGGTCGCGGCCAGCATCTGGCTTTGCGGCGGGCCCGCCAGCACGCGGCCCGCCATTCCTGGGTGCTCAAGATGGATATCCGCCGGTACTACGACTCGATTTCCCACGAGCTTTTGCGCCGGCTACTGGTCCGTCGCTTCCGCGAGCGGCGCTTGCTCCGGCTGTTCGACGCGGTGATCGATTCCTATCAGGTCACGCCCGGCTGCGGGATTCCGATTGGCGCCCTCACCAGTCAATATTTCGCCAACTTCCTGCTCGACTCTTGGGATCATCACGCGGTCGAAACCCTTGGCTTCCACCGCTATCTTCGCTACATGGATGACATGGTTGTTTGGAGTGAAAAGAAGGCTCTCTTGCGCCTCCGAGACGAGGCGGTGGCGTGGTTTGCCCAACGGGACTTGGCGATTAAGTGCGGCGGCCAGTTGATCCGTTCCGAACAAGGCCTCCCCTTTCTAGGATTTGTCGTCTACCCCGACCGCCTGCGCAGCCACCGCTCGGCGCGCCGCCGTCTGGGCCGTCGGCACCGGACGCTCCTGCGCAAGCACCGCCGAGGCTGGATCGACGAGGCCGAACTACAAGCGCGCAGCACCGCCCTGTTTGCGGCGGTTCGGCACGGCGACGACGTAAACTGGCGGCGTGCGCTGGTCGTCCGTCAGGGTGCGAACGATCCACTTTGGGGGTGCGGACCCCGACCCGAACCGCGTCATACGCGGCGGCTCTTGGGACAACACCGCCACGAGGTGCCGTTCCGCGTATCGCAGCAGGAACCATCCCACGAACGCGAACCACAACCAGGGCTTCCGTCCGGTTTGGGTCCCCAGCGCGACGATCCGGATGGATCGCCGGACAACCCGCACTCCCGTTCCCCGCGTCCGCGCGGGGGCGAAACCACGGTGTCGGATCACGAGGCCCGCAGGCCCGCGTCCGCTGCCACCCCGTCCCCGTTCGCCGATATCCAGCCGCCAACCGAGCCCGAGCGGCCGACCGGTGCGCCGGAGAAGGCGCGCGGGGACACTTTTTCCGAAAACGGGGAGCCGTCGCTATGACCGCGGAACCACCGCTACTACCGGACGTTCTGCAGAGGGTTCGCGACGAGCTTGGGATGAAGTTCGTGCTCATTCCGAAGGGCGAGCATTGGATCGGCAGCCGGGAGCAGCTTGGTTTCACGGAACCTCCCCGCCATCAGATCAAACTTACCCGAACCTTTTGGATGGCCACCACACCGGTCACGCAACATCAGTGGCAAGCCCTGATGACGACCGATATTCACGCGCAGATGGAGAAGCATAAGGATTCGCCGGCTGGCGTCGGACCCGAACACCCGATGTACTCGGTGGATTGGATGGAATCCGTGAAGTATTGTAATCACATGAACCGCCGCTTCGAGAAGGCGGAGCAGCAAGACGATTGGATTCCTGCCAAGAAAGATGCCTCGATCAGCCCCGAACTCTTGGCCAAGCGTGGTGGTTTCCGCCTGCCCACCGAGACAGAGTGGGAGGCGGCCTGTCGGGCGGGTTCGCAGACGGAGTATTGGAGCGGGGACGGGGAGGCGGCCTTGGCTGAAGTGGGTTGGTATACGGCGAATTCAAAAGGTACCACGCAGCCCGTTGCGACCAAGCAGGCCAATCCCCTCGGACTCCATGACATGCACGGCAATGTCTGGGAGTGGTGCTTGGATCATTGGCGGAAGTCGATTCCGCGAGAGCTTGCGGATCTTGCAGAGGATCCGCTGGCACATCACCAAGGTTCGGCCCCGTACCGCGTCATTCGCGGCGGCTCTTGGGTCATCACCGCCACGAGGTGCCGTTCCGCGGTTCGCTGCGGGATCCATCCCGCGGACGCGCTCCACTACCAGGGCTTCCGTCCGGTTTGGGTCCCCAGTCCGGAGAGTCGCGCTCAGGACCCGAAGGGTCAAGTAGCGGAGGCGGAGCGGGCGCAGCGAGGGACGAGCGAAGCAAGCGCAGCCGGAGCGGCAGAGGTGCTTGCCGCCTATACCTTTGCGAGCGAAGCGAGCAACATTTCAAAAAATGGAAATCACGATATGAGCCTCAGCGAATACCTGTTCGACCCCATAGTCCCTAAAAGGGAAGAGACTAGCCGAGTGCTGTCCTCGGAAAATACGTTTTTAAAGTCCTTTTTTGAGGAAGAGAGTAACGGTGCCTGGCACAACATCACCCGCATCGTCCTCGGGAAATTGGATCCCAAGGAGGGCGAGGTGATTTGCGAGGGTTTAACGATACCCAGGTGGCCCGACAACGTGACCAACATCCACCTTTGGCATTGCCCCTCGCTCACAGAACTTCCTGAAGAGTGGCCATCCGGACTACTCGAGGTCGACATTCGCGGCTGTGAAAACCTGAAGGCCATCCCGAAGCTGCCTTCAAGTGTTCGGCATATCGACGTGAGCGGCTGCAAGCAGCTGACGTCGATCGGCCTTCCCGATAAGCTTGAGCTGGAATCCTTCTTTGCCGAGGAGTGTCCCCGTCTGGGCAACATCAGGGAAGTGGTCGAGAAGACATTGGAGGACGGGACCTGGCCAAAAACGCTTCAACAGTTCGGGGTATCCGGTGCGGATTGTTTTACAGAGCTGGCAAAATGCTCGGTGGGGCCTCTTTTACGCGGCGCTGTCAAAGAGAACACGGCGGCTGACTTCCGCGCGTTCCATTCGGCGGCGCAAGCCGGCGAGCCGGTGCTTCGAGCTCGGGCCAAGGCCCTTTTTCTTGGAGATGGCTTCGCGGGAAAAACCACCTTGGTGTGGCGCTTGATGAAAATGGCTCAGGAACTTGAGAACAGCGACCGAGCCCCGGGGCGTCCGCCTGAAAAGAAAGACCGCACTCATGGATTTCAGCTATTCGACTTGATGGCCCGTTTACGGTGTCAATTGACACCGGGCCATCTCGCGGTTCGCAATTTTAATCTCGAGAAAAAGGGGGGCTTTTATCTAGTCCCCGGAAGAATGAGCCTGTGGGACTTTGGCGGCCAGGAGCTCTATCACCGCACCCACCGTTTGTTCACCCAAGAGGGGACGGTGTTCGTTCTGGTATTTAATCCCCGTGCGGCCGAAAAGTACGCCCCCATTGAATCCCGCGGCTATAACCGTAAACGGCCCCTCGAATACTGGCTCGATTACATCGGCATTGACCCCAATCCTGACCACGATCTCGCCGAACAAAACAAAAGAGTGCTCGTCGTCTGCACGGAGAGCTCTGAGGCTACGGAAAACGAGGATCGCAAGGCCCTGAAGGAGAGCTTGGGGCGCTTCGAGCCACTTATCTATAACGAGGACAATATCTTCTTTGTCGATTCGATGCCCAACGCAGCAGCGGAAGACCCCAAAAACTTTAGAGCGGGTGGGGCGTTCTTTCGCTTTTGGACGGCCTTGCTCAAAGCAGGCGGCAGTGAAGCGGAACGGCAGGGTCTGATCGCACCCGAATTGTACGACCATGTGGAGCAACGGACCGATAAAGCGATCCGTCTCTGCCAAATCCTGCTCGAGACCAAGCAAACGCAGATGGAGGATCGAAAGAAGATGCTTGAGTCAGAAGGGTTTACCGCGGAGGCAGCGGGACTTGTCACCGTCAAGAAAGTCGAGGCCTTGTTGAACAACAGCGCTGTCATGGAGGAACCGGAGTGGGTGGCGAGCTTGCAGGACCACGCGGCGGAGTTGGGCTGCACCTTGGAGACGTGGAAGGACGCCTTTGGGAGCCACTGCGCCGCGAGATCAATCACCCGCTGGCTCCATCGATCAGGAACCGTATTTTGGGCGCGACACCTCGATCCAATGGTTTTCATTTCGCAGCGCTTTATCGTGGAAAAATTGTATGGCCATTTAAATGACACGCAGCGAACAATCATCCGCGCCCAAGGCGGGGTGTTTCCAGGGGACAGTATTCTTGGGGGCGATGGAACCAGCAACCCGGTCATTGATTTTATGCTGGCATGCGGCATCTGCGCGCCTTGGAAAGATGGGTTTTACATCGGCTTGGAATCCAATCTGTTGCCCAGCTATAGCGACGTTTTAGTGGCCTTGAACGAAGCGAAGCAGGGATTTTTAAATGAACATACCTGCGCGCCGGAGATCTGCTCACCACTGAGTTCGGGTAAAAAGATCGGAGAGGGTGATTTTCGAAATTTTTTGGCTTGGTGCGTGAAAGAGTATCCTTTGGAAGATATGCTCTTATGGCAGGATGGCATCGCCTTTCGGGGTGTCATCCGAGCGCGGGAAGATACAAGTGGGAGCAAGCAAGATCGAACGCCCGATGTTCCTTTTCGAGCGACCGTGTTTTGGAGTGCCATAGCGCCTGAAAACTACGAGGGTCGGCTATATTGGAGGGTCCACACCACAGACCCCGAGCGTTTTAAGGCTGCGTTCAAAGAGTGTTTTGTGTCCTCGTCACCCCTGAACTCGTTCGGGCAGGAGGAGAAAGACCTCCACATTTCTTGGAGACCAGCCGATTTGAGCACGGCGGGTTACTCGGAAGGTGAAGATCTCGATACGTTCACACAGCATTGGTTCGAGATCATTACCCGGCATGGGGATTTCGAAGTTGGCATTTCCCATCGTGGAGTGGACGTGAAACATGCGGAGGCTCTCTACAACGAATTGACGAAGGTAGGCATTAGCCCATTTTGGTACGGGGACCTTACCCCCAAAATTCGCAAGGCGGAAAAGAATTCCAGAATCATCATCAACCATCTGCGGAAAGTGGATGTTTTAATCTGCCTAATTTCCAATCCCTACCTGGAAGCGGATATGGAGAATCGCTATTGTGCGGAGGAATTTGCCGAGGCCTTGTCACGCGACTCGGACAATGCGATTCTAATCCCTGTGAACCGGACCAAAGGTCCTGATCTAGTGGACGACATCAGTAGCACAATGGACTTCTTCTGGTTGGAATTCAGAGATCGGTTCAACCGGGTGGAGGAGGAATTCCCGCATATTCCCGAAGGTTACCAAGCGTTACGCAAATTATACCACAAGGCCAAGTTCGCGGCGAATGCCTTGTATGATTCTATCGGCAACGAGGATATTCCCGATGTGTTTCGAAATGCAGCGAAAGGGGAAAAGGCGCCATGGAACTACCCTGCGCTGGCAAAGGAGCTGGCTAAACGGCTCGGCAAGGGGCCGAAATAACATGCAAGGATGCTGCTCTTGGCACTGGTTAAACATCAACGGCGGCTTCCTTTTTTGAGGATGTATGGCACCACGGGATGAGACAATTCTCATCAAGAGCCTATTGCTTCACATCAACAACATCCTGTATGATAAGGGCATGAGGAATAGACGCCCTGCCTTTGGATTCGCATGTGTACTTTGTGCGCTAATTTTCATTTCCGCTTGCTCTAAAAAAAAGGAGGTCCCCAACAGGGACCATCAAGAGGAAATCGAAACGGTAGAGGCTCCGGACTCCGTTATTGAAAACCTGAATGGCCTTACTGTCCCCCCCCAGAACTATATTGATGTAGCCCGTTTGGCGACAAATGTATATGTCATGAGAAAGATCCTCAGGACAGCGGTTCAATGCTTTCCTGCGGATAGGCAACTTGCGTACGATTCTGCCATACTGCTTGCCACCAACTTTTCATGGGAAGCCATGGATCGACTGGAAGTTGCTTGCAGTAATCGTGAGTTTGCGGAACAATTGGCTATAGATCCGGTCTTCGATAAATTGAGGTACAACGAGGACTTTATCAAAAGATTTTATGGTGGGTTACACAGGCCAGAGGACGTTCGAAAGGAGAATCGAAGGCTCGAGTTGGAAAACATCGAGGCTCAAAGACGGAAAGAAATGGAGCAGATAGACGGGCATCGCGGCCTCCGTGCTCAAGTTGGGGCTAGCACAGGCCAGGGCAATGGCCTGAAGCCCAAGTCACTCATGAAGGACCAACTGAAGGCCTTCGAATTAAATAATGAGGCGTGGCAGCTCGTTGAACGTTTCTATAACAGTGACCAAGATTACAAGGAGGGCCTCGAGGTGGCCCTGAAAGCCTGGAGATTGGACCCGATGTCTTCCAACATTTTAAATACACTCGGGGTCGCCTACCTCCGACATGAAATGCCCACAGAAGCACGCCGGGCCTTAGAGCGTTCAAAAAGATTTAAGAGGGCAGCGGGGGAATCCGCACATTACGACAATGTCTTTCTTTCCATCGTGGCGGAGATGTAGGGAAACCAAGAACGCGCGAAAGGCTTGCTAGAGGAGTGCCTCGCGTGGGCAGAGGAGCAAGAGGAGTATATGGAACTTGTGAAATCGATCAGAAGGAATTGGCCTGCGCTACACGCTAGAGAAATCGACCTGAAGGAATACAATGCCCGCGTGCCCTTCGAGAAAGAGGCAGATTTTTGGCAATACCAGTTGTGGCATGCCTCGACGAGGATCTCTCCGTGAAAAAACCAAAAGTGACAATCTTCCTGAGTTCGACCAACTCCACAAAACTGAAGGCGTTACGAAAGGATTTGAAGGATTATTTAGAAAAATGCGGCTTTTCGGTTATCGAACAGGGCAACCTGTCACTTAAAACGGGCAACCTGGCGGGGATGCTGGACGGAAAAGTTTTGGCATCGGACTTGGTGATCCAAATTATCGACGAAGATTTTGGGTCCAAGCTCCGGCCCGGAGAGAGACGCCTCCTTCAAGAGCGATATCCTGACTTCGAAGTTCAGTTGAGCAAGCGGAATATCAAACTCGATTTGAAAAAAGAGGTTTCTTACTCCCAACTCGAAGCAATGTTAGCCATATTTCATGACATTCCTGTTCTGTTTTTTATGAATAAAAATCTCGGCAGCGATACCCCGGGCCTACAAGGAGACTATATACGAAGCGTGTTAAGTGACCCCGGATTAAACCGCCGCAAGCTCGAACTGAATGAGCACATCCATGCTGAGGTACTTGCATCCCTCATCAACTCCCCACCCAAACCAATAAAGCCCCGCTTAGAGAAGGAAACCTTTCATCGGCTATTTAAGTCCACGGGCCTCTTGCTTACTATTGTATTCTTACTGATCCAGTGCATCACGACATTAAGGTCAAATCATGACTCTTTGCCCCTTATAAAAGAAAAAGTTTTAGGGTGGTGCTTCGGACCCGGAAATGCCCCTGCTGACGGTGTGATCGTTTGCGACATCGGCAACTTCAAGGTCAGGATAAATGAAGCGAAGCGCCCTGTAATCAATCGCCAAGATATCGCCCAACTCATCGACAACATTTCGCGGACCGGGGCGACTGGGATTGTACTCAACATGGATTTATCTCTAGTTCAGGGAGAGGCATATGACAAAGATGATAATTTGGTCCTGCAGAATTGCTTAGGTCTAACTGAAAACTCGAGACTCCCAGTTTTCATATTAAACGACAGGGCAGTCTTTCAAGACGGTAATCCACCCTTTGGTGAAGCGCGATTCAACAAGCTTGGAGTCATAGGTGCCTCGCTAGACTATTCCGCTCATAGGATAGGATGGGCCTTTGAAACCCCATTTGGTAAAAGTATGGGGGCGGCACCAGCGATGTTACAGTCCCTTCATCCGAGGAAGGCACAAGTCGAAGAACGCTCACCCTTCCCCCAAGTCTTCAATAGCATAACCCTCAATCAGACGGATGCATCTGCCTTTCTGATAGATCATGCCTCCATAATCCACTTGGATGAAAACCGCTTTTCCTGTGCCAATCCTAAGTCAGTACTGGAGAATCGAGCACGGTTCTTAGGCAAGGTGGTCTGGATAGGACCATGCTACCAACTTGAAAATAGATACCGCATCCCGGGCTCCAGCCATTCTTGGCCACTGACCTTGGTCAATGCCAGCGCCTATAACAGCCTGGGTCTTGGCGGCATTAGAACGGTGAAGCCAGTGGTTGCCTGCCTCATTGCAGCCGTACTCATTTTCTGTTCATTCCTCGGCTGGTGGTCAATTTTGCTAAGACTTAGAATCTTGGGCAGCACCACCGGGGGACTCCTCACTTGCGCTACGATAACAGGTGCAATGGCCCTAATATTTGTATTCTCGATGAGAACCTTTAAAATTTGGGATTTCTCTCTACTGCTTTGTTTGTTTTATCCCATCCTACTTTTCTTAATGAGCCTTGTTGCAGAGTGGGTTTCCGCTGCCCATTGGAAGAGGATTCACCCTCCCATATCTTCAAGCGAGGACAACGTTCCTGGATAATGAAAAAGATCCTGCGAGGGATCCACTGCTTTCAGCTGGGTCTATCATGGTCTTGTAACCGCATGTAGTCCAAATAATGGAGGCTGGCTTGGATGTTGTCGGTGCCGCTGGCTTGGACCGATCGGTAGAGTTCCTCCACCGTCGCCTCTCGTTTGCGCAACTCATCCTTCAGCAGGTCGATCATCGACGTGTTATTGTGGTATTGATTCACGAACAAACTCCACCAGTCGCTGGCCTCCTTGCTGACATTGCCGAGCACATCGAATTCGGTAAGTTCGGCGACGGCAGTGGGCGGGGGAAAGCGCGGAGTCCCGCCCGGCTCAAGGCCGGCAGTCCTCTCCACTACCGGTTCGGCACCAGGCCGGACACATGTTTCGTCCAAGACAACGCGATGGGGACCGATGCTTCGGAGTTCGGGGTAGCGGTGGATCAGAGGTTCAAGCACCAAGTTGAGTTCGCGCGCGAGTCCGCGGGCACCGGTGCCTAGCTCAAAGGCCCGTTCGGCGATGGCGCGCAGTGCCGAATCAGTCACCTGCAGTTCGACTCCATGGTGCTCGGCCAGTAACCGGGCCTCGGCAAGGATGGAGTCATCCCGGTGGCGCAACAGCTCAAACAGATCCTCGGCCTCGAGCGGATGAACGGCTGCCACGGTGCGGAAACGGCCCATGAACTCCGGAATCATGCCGAAGGCAACAAAGTCCTCGGTGCTCGGCGGCGGCAGCGCCTCGTCTTTCCATGCCTCTCTCGAACTGGCGAAACCTATGATCGGTGCGCGCGCCAGCTTTTTACCAATGTGGGCATCCAAGCCCACAAAGGCTCCGGCACAAATGAACAGCACCTTGGACGTATCCACACAGCGGTGTGAATCACTGCTGGTGCCGCGCGATGGCCGTCCGTCAAGCAGGGTGAGCAGCGCCTGTTGAACACCCGCGCCGCTCACGTCACGTATGCCTCCGGGAACGGCGGCGATTTTGTCAATCTCGTCGATGAAGATGATGCCCTCGGCGGCGCGTTCGGGATCCGTGTCGGCGGCAATCAGCAGGTTGCGCACCACCGATTCCACCGAGTCCCCGACGTAGCCCTCCTCGCTCATGCTGGTCGCGCTGGAGAAGCCGAAGGGGACGCCAAGAATATCCGCCAGGGTGCGCACCAAGAAGGTTTTGCCGCAACCAGTCGGACCGTGCAGCAACACGTGGTGGCGACCGGTTTCCGTTCCCGGACGACTGCTGGCAATGTTGCACATGGTGTAATGGCGGTACACCGCGGCGGCAAGCGCCCGCTTCGCCTCAGCCTGTCCCTGAACGCGTTTGTCCAACAATTTCAGGAGACGGTTCGGTGGTGGTAGCGTGTTCATTCTCTTGGTGGTAAAAGGCAGTTAGAATTCCTTTTTTGCCAAAAATTGGATGAAACTGTACGGGGATCATCTCAAAAAAAAGAGGCCGCCCCGAGGGGCGGCCAAGCGCATCTTTGAACAGGAGAAGCGCAGAAAGTAAGATGTAGGTTTCGGACCTTGGAAGTGAGCGGTGCCGATACCAGTACAAGGCAAGCTGCGCGTGGCTTTAGGGAATATTTTGAAACTTTTTTTCCGCTGGAAAAACCCGTGGAGCCCTGCCGATGCCTCAAACCGGTATTGAACCCCACGGATCTTTCCGCTTAGATACAGTCCCACGAAGGAAAGAGGCTTATGGATGAACAGACAGGACCCCAAATAGTGGACGGACCGGTGCTCTTCAGAGCGCAGGGCCTTGCCGGCACCAATCTTGCCGGGGGCGAACTCGCGCAGCTAAAAACGTGCGAGAAAATTGTCATCGGCGGACCCGAACCACAGACAGGCCTGCTACCGAACGGCATTCAAAGCTGGCCGCCCAATCTCAAGGTGCTCCACCTGCGCAATCTGGTGGACCTCACCAAACTGCCCTCCTTCGAAGACTGCCCGCATCTCGAAACCATCGACATCACCGGCTGCACCGGACTGACCACCCTGCCGGCCATTGAACACCTGAATCTTCTCGAATGGCTGGACGCCAAAGATTGTACCGGGCTCAGCACCCTCCCCGACAATCCGCCACCATCTATCCAGTTTCTCTATCTCGAAGGCTGTACCGGTCTTTCGCACGACATCATTCTCAAGTTCCTGCACGAACTGGGCCGGACTCAGAACCCCCGACTGGTTGAGCTGGATCTCGCCCGAACCAACATCGGACGCCTATCCCTCAATTGGCCCAAATACTGGGAGGACGAGGGCATCCAATACGACCACAAGACCCGTTGGGAATCCCACCGGTGGCTGGAGAAGATCGTGCTCCGTGATTGCAAGAGTTTAGCAACAATCGAGGATATGAAGTTGCACCTGTTGGCCAACCTCCGCCACCTAGATGTGTCGGGCTGTCCCGAACTCTCCGAACTTCCTAGCCTGCCTCTCGTCTACGCCTTTCCCGACCATCCGCAACGCGTCATGCAGTATCTCCGCGCGGACAACAGCGGCATCAAGATCCATGCCGGCATGAGTGTGGTGAAACGGCACCGCAAGGAGGGACGCGACACTCCTGAGAACCATCACAACGTGGCCGAGACGTTTCTCGCCCTGCAAGATTTCGGCGAGCCCAGCACCTTTCCTGCCTGTCGGCTCATGGTGTTAGGCAACAGCATGGCGGGTAAGACCGCCTTGATCATGAGACTGCTCTATGGTCTCGAAAACCCCGACGACCTGGAAGGCTACGTCGCGCCCCGGCTGATGAACCGCGAGAAGCTCAAACCAAAAGAGGGCATCCCCTCCACCCATCCAGTCCACTTTCCCACCTGGCGGGTCATGGTGGATGTGGATGGCTCCGATATCCCCGCGACCGTCCACATCATGGATTACGGTGGCCAATACAAATATCACCGGAGTCATCGCAGCCTCATCCAGGAGGGGGCGCTGTTTCTGCTGGTCTGGCGCCATCCTGAGAAGAAACCCTCCGACGACGAGGATAAGACCCGGGAGAAGGCCTTGCATGAGGAAGGCGATCCCGAACACACCTTGGAATACTGGCTCGATTTCATCCTCGCCAGTGGTGTGGTGGAGAACAACGATCCCAAGAAGTTGCAAGACCATGTCGTCATCGTCTGCACCCAGTGTGGTGCCAACGGCCAGCCCACCGACGACCAGAAGGAGCAGGAACTCGGGCGGTACTCCGCACTCCCCGTCTACCATCTGGAATCGGTCTATCTTGAAGAACCCAAATACAATCAAACAGACAAGGAGAAGAAGCATCAAATCAAGCAGTTCAAGGCGCTTCATCAAGAACTGCGCAATCGAGTCGCGGCAGCGGTTTCCACCAACGGGCCTGAAGTGCCCCAGTTTTTCCAAGATGTGGCGGAACGGGTGGCCTACCGGCAGCATTGCTGTGAGTCGTTCAGAGCCCAGCTTCCTCAGCAAAGCCCCATCTACGAACTTTTCCACATCGAGAAAAATCCCTACGAAGGTCTCAGCTTCCCGGAGCAGCAGGCCTTCGCCTTCCCTGATCATGAGCAATGGCGCGAATTTCTCGTCAGGACTCAAGCAGAAGGAACCATCACCATGGTTCCAGACGAGGCAAAGCAACTCGCCGACTACCATTTTTCCGGAGAGCCCGGCACGACGACCATTGAGCCTGCCCATGTACGTGCCCTGACCCGCGACCTGCATGAACGCGGCAGCCTCTTCTGGCTCCGTCCGCCCGACCGGCCGGATGAGCGGTACGTGCTGATCGACCAGAGCAAGGCCATGGAATGGATCTTCCGCCTTCTTGGAGCAGACGCCGCCCAATTCACCGAGTTTTGCCGGAAAAACTATGGTCGGTTCACCAGCGCAAACCTCGTCCGATCTCTGGCTGCCGATGAGGAGCCCCAACGCCTGATCCCGGAAAAATGGCAGGAAGCCCGGGCGCTTGCTATGATGGAGCAACACGGCCTGATCCTCCGCGACACCGACTCGCCCCAACCCTCCGGCTACCTTGCCACCGAGGACACGCTGCTGCCCGGGTACAACCACCAGCACAAGGCACGGCGCTATCCATGGGAGTCCGGAACTCTCAGGCGTTTGGAGATCGCCGGCAAAAAAGACGAGTTCATCGGCCAAGGCCTCTTTCAAGATTACCGCCGCAAAGTCTTCGACCGCTTGCGCTCCACCATCAAGATCCGCTGCTTCCACCCCTTCCAGAACGGCTTCCAGATCGAGGTAAGCGATTCGGAAGACTTGCGCTTGCACACGCCCGAAGAGCAACGGAAGTGGCCTTCAAAGTTCTTGCTCGAGGTCATTTGGTGGCCTCTAACTTCCGGTAGTTACGGCGGCACCATCCACATTGGAATGTACGCAGACAGCGACGGGGACTTGAACCTGCTTGAGGGCCAGTTGCTTGGAGAAAATGGTGCCATGCAGGACCGCCTGATTGGTGGAACCAATGAACGCCGTCTCGGCGAGACCCCGCACCTGTTGCTGGAGGCGGAATCCCGCGGCGTGCCACCCATCGGCATTTCCTGCCGCGGAACCAACAAGGATGGGTTGCAGCTTTACAGGGAACTCATGCAACATGCGCCCCCCTTGGTCCCCTTCTACTATCGCGGCAGAGAGGTCCTTGAAAAAATCAAGGACCGCGGCTGGCATACCGACACGGTGATCAGTAAGTTGTGCGCCAGCCAGGTCATGGTCCTGCTGATCGACCAAGCCTATCTCGATCCACCCGAAACCAACCGGTATTGCCTCGAGGAGCTGGCGATGACCCTCTTCAGATACGATGAAGGCAACTGGGCGAAATTGGAAAAACGATTGAGAACCCTTAGCGTAGACTTGCCGGACGAAAGCAAAAAGCTCGGCAGACTGTATAAAAATGCCAGAAACCATCGCCTTGCCGCGAGGGAACGCACGCTTGTTCTGAGCTACGACGAGAAAAGCGATCTTCTCGGCAAGAGCATCAAAACCGCCTTGGCAAGCTGGGAGCACAGACTTGACTATATATGCGGCGGCGGGGCGACGTCCGGTACAGAACCATCGGCTCGCTGGTTGTTCAAACGCGAACTCGTCAGAGTGCTTCTACAGGATGAAGGAACGCAGGCGTTTTTAGATGAGATCATCGACACCAGCAACTTCTGTTTCAAGCTTGATGACCTGATTGAAAAAATAACATCGCTTGCGGGGAGCTTGCCGCGTGAGTGAGGATGACACGATTCTCCAAGCAGCGGACTTCCTGAAGCGGCCGGCGGCCGACACGCCACTTCCACATGTGCGCGCATTGCAACTGTCTGGAGATGTCACCCTGCCGTTTTGCTGGGTTCCGCCCGGCAGCCTGCGTATCGGCAGCCGGGACCGCTACCCTGACGAGCGGCCAGCAGCCAAAGTCCGGGAAGAACGCGGATTCTGGCTGGGGCAGACCGCGGTCACCAGGCAGCAGTGGCGGGCCGTGATGGGCTCGGTGCCGGACATTCTCTTTGGAGCGGCCGAACGCCAGGAGCAGCACCCCGTGGTGGAAATCAACTGGTTTGAGGCCCTGAGGTTTTGCTTGAAATTACAGGAGACCCATTTTCCCAAGCAGCCCGCGCCCGTGACACTCGGCACCGCGCTGGACGAGGATCCGCCAAACTGCCGTGCCGTCAACTGGACCGATGCACCGGGATTCCGCCTGCCCAGCGAATCAGAATGGGGATACGCCTGCCGTGGCGCGGGCAAGACCTGCCGCGGGATGATGCAACGACCGTTCGGCGACGGAGAGGAAGTCCTGCTGCGCGAAGCGTGGATCCTGGACACCAGCGGTCAGTCCACCCATCCGGTGGATTCAAGTCCCGAGGGCTCCACTCCGCAGCCACTTGGCCTGCGCCAGCTCATCGGCAACGTGCAAGAGTGGACCCTCGATCTCTACTACGACCAACGATATCCATGGATGGAGCATCGCGCCGATGGGTTCGCCCATGGAAACCACCGAGCGGTCCCTTTCACCCCCAGTAAAAAAGTAGATGTCGACCTCTGGTTATCAGCTTACAACGAAGGGCGACTGGATGAAGCCAACATGCGTGCGACGGCCGCCATTCTCGAACGGGGTGGCCCCCCTCTCTTACAACAGAAGCTCGACCAAAAGTTCAAAGTGAACCTCCCTCTGCGGGTGCTGCGCGGCGGCTCTTGGAACTTCCCTGCGGTGAACGCCACCGCATCGTTCCGCGACAGGGGGCCGGCCGTTGACCGTGGCAGGTACGGCGGCTTCCGTGTCTGTTTGTCCCCCCGTCCGGCGGCATCGGATACGGAAGCGGGGCCGGAGCGGCAAGCGGAGCCGGGCGGAGCCCGAAGCGGAGCGGACGCGCAGGCCGGTCACTCGCCGCGTAGCGGCGGAAAAATATAAATTGTGAAATTGTGATACGATAGAATCATGCCAGTTCGACTATTCACCTGCCGCATTCATGACACCCAAGCCCTTGCGGAACTCAACGCATTTCTGGCCAGCAACCGCGTGGCCAGCATGGAGCACTATCTGGTCCGCGCCGATACCGATCCCGCCGTGGTGTTTGTGATCAACTGCCCGCTGCACGTGCCTTGACCATGAGCCAGTCGCCATCAACCCGGGGCCCAAGGCCCCAGCAAGATTCCATCGTCTTGCCGCTCAACGCGGAAGTCGACATGGTGTTCCGGCATATTCCCCTCAAGGGGCAAACAGTTCGGATCGGGTCGCGGAAATACGAAAACCAAGCCCCGGTACGGAAAGTCCGGTTCGAACAGGACTGGTATCTCGGGGAAACCGTCGTCACCCAGACCCAGTGGCGGGCCCTGATGAAGGAGGATGAGGTAATGGGGCGACAGTCCTTCCCGGATTTTCTGGAACATCCCCTCACGGATGTGAGCTGGGAGGAGGCGCTCGCGTTCTGCACCCGCCTGCACGAGGTGCTGCAGCGAGCCCCCATGAGGAGCCACCTTCATGCTCGGCTGCCCACCGAGGCGGAATGGGAGGCGGCTTGCCGAGCCGGAGCTCATTCGGACTACTGGTTTGGGGACGGGCTTGAGTGCGCGGAACGCCTTGCATGGACATACGAGAACAGTGCTGCCCGCACACATCCAGCTTGGACCACACCCGATCCATCCAAGCCGCCACCCCATCCGTGGGGCTTGCTCGGCATGCATGGAAACGTCTGGGAATGGTGCGAGGATCTCTTCTATCGGGAGCTCGGATGGGATTCCACGCCCGTGGCCGCCGATCCCTGCCACATCGATCCGGAGAAATTTACAGGAGACGAACCTCTCATTTGGCAGGAGGCATTAAAACAGGCACAGGCCTTAAACCGACCGGATGCGATTTCAATCATCCAGAGTTGGAGTCCCGAACAAAAGGAAGCCTATAACGAGCAACAAGCCAAGAATGCCGGGGGTCCTCGGCGGGTGCTGCGCGGCGGCTCTTGGCTCTACCAAGCGGAGGGTGCCATCGCATCGGTTCGCGTTAGGAGGCCGGCCTATGACTGTAACAAGAACTACGGCTTCCGTGTCTGTTTATCCCGTCCAGCGGTATCGCGATCGAACCCTCAGGCAGATCATTTCCCGCGTCGAATAATTTAATTCGTGAAATTGTGATACGATAGAATCATGCCAGTTCGACTATTCACCTGCCGCGTTCATGACACCCAAGCCCTTGCGGAACTCAACGCATTTCTGGCCAGCAACCTCGTGGCCAGCATGGAGCACTATCTGGTCCGCGCCGATACCGATCCCGCCGTGGTGTTTGTGATCAACTGGCCTCTGCACGTGCTTTGACCATGAGTCAGTCGCCATCAACTCGGGGTCCACAACCCCAACAAGATCCCATCGTCCTGCCGCTCATCGCAGAAGTGGACATGGTCTTCCGACATATTCCCCTCAAGGGGCAAACGGTTCGCATCGGGTCGTCGCGGGAATACGAGGATGAACACCCCGTCCGCAAGGTCCGGTTCGAGCAGGACTGGTATCTCGGGGAAACCGTCGTCACCCAAGCCCAGTGGCGGGCCCTGATGAAGGAGGATCATGTTCTGCGCGCTCAGACTTTTGCGGAATTGCCGGAACATCCTCTCACGGATGTGAGCTGGGATGAGGCGCGCGCGTTCTGCAGCCGATTACAGGAGGTGCTGCAGCGAGTCCCGGTGTGGAGTCGCCTTCATGCCCGTCTCCCGACCGAGGCGGAATGGGAGGCGAGCTGCCGCGCCGAATCTCTTTCCGACTACTGGTTCGGGGACGGCCTGGAGTGTGCGGAACGCCTTGCATGGACGCACGAGAACAGTGGCGTCCGCACCCATCCCGCTCAAAGCACACCAGATCCAGCCAAGCCGCCCTCCCATCCTTGGGGCTTGGTCGGCATGCACGGGAACGTTTGGGAATGGTGCGAAGATCTCTTTTACCGAGAGCATGGATGGGATTCATTGGCGGTGGCAGTCGATCCCTGCCACATCGATCCGGTGAAATTTTCTGGAGACGAACCTGCGACCTACCAGGAAGCATTGGAACAAGTACAGGCCCTAGGCAGAACGGAAATGGTTTCAATCATCCAGGGTATGAGCCTTGAAGAACAGGGGGCCTATAACCGGCAACAGGCCGAGAATCTTGGGGCCCCTCAGCGGGTGCTGCGCGGCGGTTCTTGGCTCGACCTAGCGGAACTCGCAACCGCATCGATACGTTACTGCAGGCCGGCCGTTATCCCTCTCAGGATTAACGGTTTCCGTGTCTGTTTGTCCCGTCCGGCGGCATCGGAATAGCAGTGGGCGTAGCGCGCGCAGGTGGGTTGATCGTCGCGAAGCGGCCAACAATGCAAGATCCTACGATTGAGCTATGATGCCTAAGCCCTTTGGATCTCCAGCCCCTTGGGAGGCGTTTCCTTAACCCAGATCTTCATGGATGCTTCCGAAATGACGCCCCCGGGATGCAAGACCTCCTTCACCAGGACAGCCAGTTCCTCTTTGACGGAATCCGCCATCGGCGTTTTCAACAAAACCGGCAAGCCCGCGAGCTGCACCGCGCCATCATCCCCCCAAGATAGGTCCTCGACAAAGATTAAAAATGAACCCATCGACTCCATGCCCGCTCCCTCTGCTCCGGTTGCACCAGCCATGATGTGCAGGAGCTCTGCTTGCGTTACCTCAGCCTGGAAGAGATGGGTGTGTATGTGACCAAGGCCATGGGAGCAGAGCAAGGAGGGGTCCACCCCCAGATTTTCCAACTTTAGATGGATCTCTTCCCAGCACTCCCGCCGCACGGCGTCTAAGAGGGATTCCCAGCCAGTCTTTTTTCCTTGGTCATTCATGACCGGATCCACGCACCCTCCCGGCATCCCAATTCTCATCGTATGCCTTTGCTGCACGAGGATTTGCGCGACGGTTTTCCCTGCATGTTCACCATAGCATTCGTCTAGTTGGACTCGGCACCACAGGGCAATAAAGACTGCATCCTTACTCTCGGGGTGTAATTCTCCGGTCTCAATTCTCTTAAACATAAAAGGTCTCTTGCTTTCGACATAGACCATCAGAAACGACGAATCAAATCCGAAACGGAGTAGCAACTGTGTTTCGAATTTAATTTCTGAGGTTCAAATTACTCCTCCGAAGTGTGGTTCTTTGCGGGTAGGCATTTTCCGCATTGGGCCAAAAAAGACGCCGGAGATGCGAACGGTCTCATCT
>Ga0209187_1000209_pt1 | contig 127850 bp, 108 predicted proteins | sample BantaG_FD_187430 | JGI IMG/M metagenome (GOLD analysis project Ga0209187, IMG submission 187430) | Marine algal microbial communities from Bantry Bay, Ireland - BantryBay_4 metaG (SPAdes) (version 2) | ecosystem: Host-associated > Algae > Red algae > Unclassified | place: Bantry Bay, Ireland...
TGTTGCTTCATTGCCCAGATGTGGCATCTATCAGGTAGGGTTAAACGTTTGTATTTGGTCATATTGCTGATCACTCCTTTTATTTGTGGATATTTATTAGGGTTTTAAACGTTTAACCCTTTTTGTGTCTTCTAAAACACTAATTATTCACATTTAAATTTGTCGCAATAGCAACGATAATTCAGCTCGTACACTCTAGTGCCAGGGACCCCCAGCTTTTTTTCAATAAATTTTAGCCAGTTGTGGCAATTTCGCCCCAAAGCTCTAAACTCTTTACGCTCAGAAGAATCTAGAGCTTCTAAAATAATTTTATCTAAACTTAACAGCAAAAATCCTCCTAAATACCGAAAATATATATAAGGACTTCTATATCTAAGATGATTTTTCGTCATTTATAAGGGTTGAAATTTATGCAAGTAATACTTCTTCGACTTCTATATTCGCTTTGTGGATTCGTTTTAATAGTCTCCTTAAGCGCATGTGGAATCGCATTTAAAAATGGCTTTCTTGGATCAAATCCAACGGATGGTGGCAGCACCCCTAGCCCCAACCCGCAAAACACCATTCAAAGCAGAAAAGACGCATGCTACAAAGATCTCAGCTTTGAAAGACCAATCCAGCGGCTTACAAAAACGGAGTACCTAAACACTGTTGAAAAAGTAACGGGTTATCGCAACGAAGCAGCTGCAAGTCACATTAAAGATCAATCTGTCTTTAAATTTTTAAATCGGCCTTTAGATCTAACAATAAACGAAGAGCTCCTAACTTTTTACAAAGATTACGCAAGAGAAGCTTCAAAAGCTTACATCGAAAACACCGTTTTAAAAACAAGCGAATGTCCCAACAAAAACTGGGACTGTTTTTTTGGAGTTATTAAATCAAAACTTCCAACCTTACTACGGGACCCTAACTCACTTGCAGAAGATTTAAGCAATTTTAATGCCCTAGAATCCGAAATGAAAGCTGAAGACGAATACCAAGAGGATAGTGATCGCCTAAAAGGCTTGATGCAAACATTGCTTATGCACCCCAAATTTTTGTATAAGCTAGAGACAAAATCTGCGGCAAGCCTTAACTATATACCTACAGAACTTGCACAAAAAATTTCATTTTTACTTCTTGGTAGTCCTGCAAACAGCTCAGTTCAAAACTTAGCGAGCGCTCTATTAAGTGCGAACGTAGAAGCGCAAAAGAGCTCATTAGATACCATTATTAACGAAGTAGGCATTTCACATTTTTCAAAATCTTTTGCACTTAATTGGCTCACAGCCGCCCGTATTACTGACACCGGTTTTGGAATGGAAGAAGTTGCTTTAGCCACCCGAAATAAAATGTTACAAGAGGTTGAAACAACTTTTACAGAAGCCCTAAGACAAGACTTAAGGCTGCCAAGTTTAATCGATGCAAAATATATATATGCAGACAAAGAACTCGCTGACTTCTATGAGTTAGACTCCAATACACTTAAGAGTAATGAATTCACTAAACTTGAAGTTAATTCAGACAGCCCATATGGAGGTCTTTTATCATCAGGAGCGACCATGCACGCAACAAGAGCTTCAGGAGACACAGAACCACTTCGGAGAAGCCTTTGGCTAATGAACAACATTCTTTGCAGTGAATTCCCTGAAGCACCTCCTGGAGTTGACGATCTCCCGAGTAATTTTCCGCCGGACGGCACCCAATCTACTAAAAGAGAGCGTATCGAAGCCAACAGAACCTTTTCTGATGGCTGCAAAAGCTGCCATATGGCAATGGACCCCTTAGGATTTTCTCTAGAGAGTCTTGATAACCAAGGAAAATTTAGATCAACGATTGAAAACAAAGCCATTGATGTGTCGGGAGATTTTCAACCAAGCCTCGTAGAAAGTCCCGTTAGCTTTAATACTTTAAATGAGTTCAAAGGACTTGTTGCCAACTCCCCCTATTATCATAAGTGTTTTATCAAAAACATGATTGAATACATAACGGCCCACCCTCTACAGGAAGAACACAAATGCCTTGTAGAAAGCGTTTACGAACAAGCTGAGCAAGAACAGTTAAAAATAAAATCAATCCTACAAATCTTATTATCCTCGCCGGTTTTTCTATCCATAGACAGGAATCTCTAATCATGAAAAAAGCAAATCCTCAATACCTTCGTAAAAATTGGAAGTTAAGCCGCAGAGCTTTTATTAGAGCCAAGGGATGCCTGCTCTCCCTTCCCCTTCTTGAAGTTATGTTAAATGATCATGGCAAATTATTTGCACAAGATGCAGCCACCAACCCCTCACAAGTCAATCTTTTATTTGGAGCCTTTCCTCATGGACATTTAATAGAATACTGGACTGCAGATAAAAGCTTAGAGCCTTTGTATAATTCTTTTGCTGACAAATTTTCTAAAATTACGGGCATCTCTAGACATATTACTTCGCCTAGTGATGCAGGCAGCCCAGCCACTGATTCTATTAGAAGAAATTATGCACATTTAGGTAGATGGATGTCTCTTTCTACAGGTTATGGTAAATACTCTAACGCCCGAAATTATTCCACTCTTTCTGTTTCATGGGATTATCAACTGGCTCAAATGCTCTCCCACAATCATGCTGCTTTAGGTGGACATTCCTTTAGGTATAACGGCCATGTGAATGTAATCTCTTATGATAACAATGGCAGACAAATAACCCCGTCCAGAAATTTATCTGCCGATTTTGATAAATTTGTTCTAGGAATCACAAGTAATATTCCAGCTGCTCCAGTAAGCAACAGAAGAGAAATTGGCAAATCTGTTTTAGATTTTCTAAAAGATGAAAAGAATTCCCTTTATAAAAAAGTTAGCTCTAATGATCAAAAAATTCTAAATGACTACTTCGATCAACTAAGAGAGCTAGAAATAAAAATTGAAAGCACGCCTCCTCCAATTGTAGTGAGCAATGTTGCAGCCTGCCAAAGCCCCGCTAAACCCAGCCAATTAAGCCGTCTGGATTATGAAACTTTCAATTACAGGACAGCTGATATTATCGCTCTTTTGTTTCAATGTGGAAAAGCAAGAGTGGCCAGTCACTTATTCACTCCTCATGCCGGCAATGATGGATCACACCCAGGGGCAGACTATCATGGAATCCATCACGACCATCATGACACCAGAAACAATAATCGACACTATTCCTATCTGAGTGGAGTGGACAGAAAGCGAATTGCTGTTATTAATTACACCGCCCAAAAACTAGACAGCATTGTGGACGTAAATGGCAAAACCCTATTAGACAACTCAGTACTACTTTACATGAGTGAATGCTCTGCCAACCACGGCGGCAGCAACATGCCATGCTTAGTTTTAGGCAAAGGTGGAGGCGCCTTGGCAACAGGTAAAGACATAAACGCTGGAGGCAAAACGCAGCTTGATCTTTTTCACACTCTTGCAAATGTGTTTGGAAAAAGCTTGCAAAACTTTGGCGGCAAAAGCAACAGCATCATTTCGCAACTTTTAAGCTAATCGACTGTTAAATTTAATAGCTTAAAAAAAGTAAGCTATTCCTAGAGCCACACTAACAAAGGGTCTGGCTTTAACATTCGAGCCTTGCTTTGTTGCCTGCACATAAGAATATTTTACATCGCCACTAATATTTAGATTAGGCGACATGGGAAGCATAGCTTTTAAAGCCACAGCACCCCCAAGGGTTGCTTTGCTCGCTTCGTCGTATTGCTGCTTAGCTGTGGGCTCAGCAGTAGCGTCGCTTGTTGTACTGCCACTAAAATCAATAGAATAACGTGGTATGTTGTATAGAAGTGAAATCTCGGGACCAACATGAAAAGAAGAAACTTTAAACATATATCGATAAGTCAATTGAGGCTGCAATTCCAAAAGACTAATCTTTACTCCACTATTGGCCGTTCCAGATAGTTTATAAACATCCACTCCAAAACCAATATGATGCATACCATATTGTTTAAGCACTCCAATTCGACCGCCTAAAATATTATATTCAGATCTTGCAAAAACTGTCGGAATATTAAAGACGGGACCGCCTTTAACGCTGCCATAACGTAGATCAAGTTCAAAGTAGAGGCGATTTAATTCTTTGCTACTGGTTTTAGTGTCTCGACTATCAGAACTTTCGTAATCATCGTCATCGTCACCTTCATCATCATCGCTTTCTTCTTCGCTGCCAAAGTCTTCATCTTCCTCTTCGTCCTCTTCTTCTTCTTCCTCTTCTTCAACTTTTTTCTTTTTACGGGCAACTCTTAACTTTTCAACATCACTCGACAACAACCAGCCCGACCATTTTCCCTTGCGAACTTTTACCCATTTGCCACTCTTGGTCTTGCCAATCATCTTAAATTTTAGACCCTGCTTGGCTCTGGCTATTTTTTTGCCCTTAGATTTTGAAGGCTTAGAATACAGAACACTGCGCTCGGTGGTTTTCACGATAGCGGCCGAAGCAATATTTTGGCCCCCAAAAGCCAATAAGCTAATCACTAAAATTCTTGGAATACAGAAATATTGATAAAGATTAAAATTAAACACTCTATATAACAGGCTACCTAAGAAAAAATAGCTTTAGTAGTGGCTAAGTGTAGGCAAATTGGCTATTTTACCAAGTCAAAACTAATAAAATCAGCTATTTATTAACATAGTAGAAGACATTTTATTTCGTCACAGAGCTAAAAGATAAAAAGCAAAACAAAATTGACTCTTTTTGATCGATCACCTATCCTGTTCGTCATCTAAAGACAATTGTCCAAGGATAAACTATATAGAGTTAGATAAGAATCTTTCATGACCCCCGGAAACAAAACAAACTTTAAAACTAGAAACAACAAGCCCGCTATAAATGCGCCTAAACCGTCGAAGTACATGGTGATCCACCAAGACGACTCTGACTACAAGGAGGACGGCAAAAGTTTTGCTGATCTTTTTGAAAGTAGCCAAGAAGAAAAAAGTATTCAAGAAGGCGAAATTATCGAAGCCACTATTATCTCTCAAAGAGACGATATGGTTTTAGTCGATATCGGATACAAAACCGAAGGTTTTATTTCGATCAATGAATTTGACCTTGAAGAAGGCAAAGCGGCTGTTAGCAATGGCGATAAAATTGAATGTCTGGTTGTAAGAATTGACAACCGCAACGGTCTCGTTCGACTTTCTAAAAACAGAGCCAATGCTGCCAAAGCTTGGGAAGAAATCTCAGAAGCTTGCGAAAGCGGAGCTGTTATTGAAGGAAAAGTAGCTGGCGTAGTAAAAGGTGGCTTAAGTATCGATATTGGTACCAAAGCCTTTCTACCAGGCAGCCAAATAGATGTTCGACCGGTTAACGACCTTGAGTCATTTGTAGGCAAGACTCTGCAATTTAAAGTTATTAAATTCAATCGAAAACGTGGCAACATTGTTCTTTCCCGAAAAGAAGTTATCGAAACAGAACGCAAACATATGCGTAAAAGCACCTTAAAGCAGCTCCAAGTTGGTAGTGTTGTAAGAGGCAAAGTTAAAAACATTACATCTTTTGGCGCCTTTGTAGATCTTGGCGGCATAGATGGCTTACTCCACGTAACCGACATGAGCTGGGGACGAGTTAAAGACCCTAAAGATATTGTAAAAGTCGACGAAGAACTCAACGTAAGAGTCCTTCGCTTTGATAACGACAAAGAAAGAGTCTCTCTTGGTTTAAAACAAACCCAAGAGGATCCTTGGAACACGGTTCCTGAAAAATTTCAGATTGGATCCAGAATCGAAGGCAGCGTGGTCAGCGTAACTGATTATGGCGCTTTTATTGAAATCGAAGCGGGCATAGAAGGTCTTATTCACGTATCTGAAATGAGCTGGACCGAACGCATTAGTGATCCGCGCAAAGTTGTTGATGTTGGACAAAAAGTTGAGGCTGTTGTTCTTGACATTGATCACGACTCTCGACGTATGAGCTTAGGCATGAAACAAATTGAGCCTAATCCTTGGGACACACTCGAGCTCAAATATCCAGTTGCCTCTAAAGTTACTGGCAAAATTAAAAACATTACGGACTTTGGCCTTTTTATTGGTATCGAAGAAGGAATAGACGGACTTGTTCATGTTTCTGACTTGAGCTGGGACAATAAAGTTTCTCACCCAAGCCAGCTCTATGAAGTTGGTCAAGAAATCGAAGCTATCGTAAGCTCGATCGACAAAGCAAACGAACGTTTTTCCTTAAGCATTAAAGCCCTTAGCAAAGATCCCTGGATGGACTTCATCGAAGCTCACCCACTAAAAACTGTTGTGGAGTGTAAAGTGAACCGCTTGGTTAACTTTGGTGTTTTTGTGGAACTTGCCCCTGGAATAGAAGGCATGATTCATATATCTGAACTTTCTGAAGAACGGATCTCACATCCAGAAGCTGTCGTAAAAGCCGACAGTGTGATTAAAGCAGAAATCAGCAATATCGATCTAAAAGATAGAAAAATCAATCTTTCTGTAAAAGCTATGCACAGAAGTGAAGATCAAGAGAATCTTGAATCCTACCAAAGTCAGCAGGAGCAATCTTCGCGAAGCTCTTTTAGTGACACTCTTGACCCAGGCTTAGCGGCGAAATTGTCTGCCTTAGGCAAAGATAAAAAGACAGAAGACTCGGAGTAAAGGCTTTTTCGTCCTACTGGGGCTAAAAAATCTTTTATTGATCTTTATTACAACAAGTAACTTAGTGTAGATTTGTTTGTAATGTCTCAACAAAGCAAAACACCAGTCGGAAAAATTCTTCTATGGTTTGGAGTCTTTTTTCTTGTTCTGATCTTTTCTTTTACGGCCTCCAGCTACTTCGCCCTAAAGAAACTTTTTAATAACGACAACGAAACAGCGGCGCAGTTTTTTGGGGAAGGCAACATAGGTGTTGTTGAAATAAAAGGTATTATTACCCAGTCGCGCCAAGCCCTAGAACAAATAGAAGAATTAAAAGACAAAGCCAGCATTAAGGCCGTTTTAGTTCGAATCGAGTCTCCAGGTGGAGCCGTCGGACCATCCCAAGAAATTTACCAAGCTATACTCCGGCTCAAAAAAGACAAAGTTGTAGCATGCTCCCTAGGAGATGTGGCCGCCAGCGGAGGCTACTACATCGCGGCCGCTTGCGATAAAATCTTTGCCAATCCTGGAACCCTTACCGGCTCTATCGGTGTGATCATGCACCTTATGAATTTAGAAAAGTTATACTCCTGGGCAAAACTAAAACCGGTGGTTTTAAAAGCCGGAAAATTTAAAGATGTTGGCAGCGCCCACAGAGTAATGAAGGATAAAGAAAAAGAACTCCTGCAAGATATTTTAGACGATATACACACTCAGTTTAAAGGCGACATAATGAACGCCCGCAAAATGACTTCGCAACAATTAGAGCAATTTGGCGACGGCCGCATTATGTCTGGCAAGCAAGCCCTTAAAAATGGTTTTGTTGATGCCTTAGGCGGAGAGTACGAAGCCATAGAACACCTAAAAAAAATCGCTAAGATATCCGGAAAAACGAAAATCCTAAGACCTTACGAAGCTAGACAAAAATTTAGAAGGCTTTTTCAATTTTTTAACGACAAAAGCTTCTCCTCTTCTGTAGAAGAGCTAAGCCGTTTTCTAGGACTTAGCTCCCAGGTGAATCCTCTTAGCAAATTAAAAAATGGGGTGCCCTACATGCTACCGGCCTATATGTTTGAGGGGAGCACTCGATAGTGAAGCAACTCTGGGCTCCATGGCGTCTTGAATGGGTCAAAGACGATAAGGAAAAAATTAAAAACAGCTGTCCTTTTTGCGATCTGCCCAAGGAAAAGCCTTCAAAAGATAATTTAGTTATTGAACGCAACGAGTATTATTCTATATTTTTAAATCGCTACCCTTTCAACAATGGTCACATCATGATCATTCCTCGCAAGCATTGCTCGGATCCAAGTGAGCTTAGTAAAAAGGAATGGCAAGAGTGCTCGAGCGGTATCCAACACAGCACCGAAGTGCTCCGCAAGCTTTATGAGCCACAAGGCTTTAACATTGGCATGAACATTGGACGAGCTGGAGGCGCCGGTATCCCGGGACACCTTCACTGGCATCTGGTCCCCCGCTGGATTGGTGATAGTAATTTCATGCCCATCTTAGCCGAAACAAAGTGTCTTCCAGGCCACCTAGAGAGCATGTATGAAGAACTCAGTCAGGCTTTTTTGACGGCTTCACAACAAAAGTCTTAGCTTATTTGCAGCTTTGTGCGAGACAAATTAAACTAAGAAATTGTGAAAGCCTTAAAAATCACCTTTTGGTTAAGTATCTTTAGTGCCTTGGTCGCCGTTGGCATTAGCCTTGTCACCCAAAATGATGACCTAGTTTCCCTCTCGGTTTTTCAATACAAAACAAGCCCACTGCCTATTTGGGTTATTATTGCCGTTAGTCTTTTTCTAGGAGTCTTTCTGAGCACCCTTTTCTTTATTATTGAATTCATTATTATAGAGACTAAAAACATCCGCTTACGCAGGCACCTTAGCAAGCTAGAGCGCAAATTAAAGGAATCGGGAGAAAGCGTTTCTGCTTTAGCACCCTTAAAAGCCTCCGACCTTGCTGACGAACATTTAAAACAAGACAGCCCTAGCGAACCTAAGATATAAGCTAGCTCTACGTGAGCAAGGCAACTTCAAAAAAAATAAATCTCAGTCAAGCCAACATGGCCTTGGCAGTTTTATTTCTGCCGGAACATCGCAAGCTGAACAAACGAAGCAAGCACAACACTCTAGATTGGCTCATCGACGAAAGACGAAAAATTGCGGATATAGAAAATGACTGTCTTGATTATATTTATATGTCCTATAGATACCTACATTTCTTTGAACTTGAGCTTGCAGCTTATCAAAGCAAAAAACTACGACCTAGCAAACTAGCCGACTACCTTTTACTGGGCTTTGCCGCTCTTTTAAGTCGAGACAGGCAAGAGCCACAAAAAATAATCAACCGGCTTTGTAACTTAATTAAAGAACAAATCAATCCAGGTGCTGCCAAGTTTTGCTATGCCTTTTTAAAACACTGCCTGAGAGAAAAAGAAACGCTGATTTCTAAAGCTTCGAATAAGCCCGAAATTTTTTTAGGCCCTAAACTTCTCGCAGAACATAAAGAATTAGATTCTTCAGTTCTTGCTATGTTGTGCGAATCGATACCAAAGCGCGGAGAAGGCATTAGCTATTTCAACGAAAAAGCTGAATTGCTACATTCACCAGCTAAAGAATTTTTTGAAAACGCCGATTGGAAACAAGCTATTAATCCGGCCTCCTGGCAATGTGTGGCTTTTCTTTTTGACAAGATCAAAGCTGCAAAAAACTTTAGTGTTCTAGACGCTTGCGCCGCCCCAGGAGGAAAAAGCCTGGCACTGGCCTCTATGCTTAAAAAAAACAATATATCTGCAACGATCTACGCCACAGACAACAAAGCTCCTAGATTGAAGCGCCTTAAAGAAAACTACTCCCAAAGTCCTTTCCCAAGTACCCAAGCAGAAAATGTGCTTTGCTTTGACTGGAACAACATAAAGCAAGAGACCTGGCCCCAAAACTGGCCTGAGAGTTTCGATTTAATTTTAGCGGACCTACCCTGCTCGGGAACAGGCACTCTCAACTCGCAACCAGATATCTTGCTAGAAGACATCGCTCTAAGAGTGCAGCAGCTTCTTCCCATCCAAAATAATATTCTCAAAAATTTAAAAGCTGTATTAAAAAGCGATGGTCAACTTTACACTTCTATCTGTAGCTTGCACCCACAAGAAAATTTAAACATTTTTGAGCAAAGCAAGAGTTCTAAGTTGCACTTTAAAAGCGAGGATGTCTTAGAACAAAACAACGAATTTATCCGCGCTTGGCTTTCTTAAACGATGCCATCTTTTTTATTAGTTTGAATAAGGCGAGCTAGCTTTTGATAAAAATCAATTACTCTGCACTGACAGCTTTAACATCTGTACCGCCTGTAGAGTTAGAAACTTTGTCAACAGTTTTATAGAAACCCGCGGCTTTAAAATAGCCGTATAAATAAACTAATTCTTCAAAACTACTTGTAGCGTTTTCATCAAACGCTACAAGTCCATAGCTAAGCTGGTCTAAAGCTAAAGGAAAACCATATTCATTAGCCTCCTCAACAAAAGTAAAGATATCTACCTCATATTCATCAAAATTGACTTGATACCATAAGTCGATCAAATCTTTGTCTCCGTAACTTTCAACTAATCTTTTAGGCAAAAGATCTTTCAAGGGATAAGCTGTATCATAAGCTCTTTCAACAGCTTCAATTAAGGCGGGATTGACTGACTGGGGGGCTTTATAGGCAATATCACCCAGATTAAATTTTTTACTACCTGCTGGGACAAATTTGTTAAGATATTTAAGAGCAGCTGGAGGTTTTTGACCTTTATGATCGCGTAACTTTTTAAACCAAGTCGTAAAAATAATTCCCGAACTTCCTCTTAGATAAACATGGCCATTAACCGCAACAAGCATCTTCTTATCAAAATCTGCTTTTAACTCCGCTTGAGTTGCCATTCCATTCCAGGCCTTATAGAGCGTAACTAGTCTAGCTTTTGTCTTGCTTTTTCGATCAGGAATTTTTTTGGCCCTTTTCCAGTTTCGAATGGTTGCGCTTGTGACCTCAAGAGCTTCGCTCAAAAAACCATCGTAGCTATTATTTTCTAGCCACTTATAAATATCATAAAGAGTTGGGACCTCACCTTTGACTTCAGACGCCACTTGTTGCATTGGCCCTTTTGCTTGAGGTACAGGCTCAGGGGCTTCGTCTCGTTGAAACAATAATTCTCTTACTCTAGAAACTGCAGCTTGCTCGGCCACTTCCTCTGGTGACATTCCTCCACCTCCAAGTATCCTTTCACACTCCGCCCATTCTTCTGGACCTGCAGTGCTTTTTTGAACAGAGAAAAGTCCTAAAATGGCTATTATTAGTATTTGAATAAAGGTCATAACTATTGCTGATAAGCGTTATATGTCCCAAAACGCACTATGTCAATTTAAATCAATTCTAGGGACCATTAATAACATAAACACTTGTTATTAAACACTAATATTTATGAGCCCATATCTTCTCAAAACAACGAATTTATCCGCGCCTGGCTCTCTTAAACGATGCCATCTTTTCTCAGCAAAGCTTCGGGATCGGGATCGCGACCTCGAAATTTTTGATAGAGCTTAGAAGGATCTTCTTGATTGCCTTTTTCTAAAATATTTTCTCGATAGCTTTGTGCAACTTTCTTATTAAAGACTCCTTCTTCGCGAAAAGCCTCGAAGGCATCTGCCTCTAAAAGTTCAGCCCATTTATAAGAATAATAACCAGCCGAATAACCGCCAGCAAATATATGACCAAAGGCAGTGGAGACACATGAACCTGCAACTCTTTCGAGCAAATTAAATTTTGCTAGTGTTTCTTTTTCAAAAGTCTCAACATCTATGTCCTTAGCAAGTTTATCCGTATGCCAAGCTAAGTCCAAGCTCCCTAGAGACAGCTGTCTAAAAATAGCCATACCCGACATAAACTGACGGCTTTTCTTTAATCGTTCACACAATTCACTTGGAATTTTTTCTTTCGTCTCATTATGTTTTGCAAAAAGATCGAGAGCTTCTTTTTCTAACGTCCAGTTTTCCATAAGCTGAGAGGGAAGTTCCACAAAGTCCCAAAGGGTATTGGTTCCCGAAAGGGAGGTGTAGCGCCCCTTCGACAAAAGACTATGCAGTGAATGACCAAATTCGTGAAAATAAGTTAAAACTTCTTGGTGTGACAAAAGTGTTTCACGTCCTTCAAGTGGCTTCGTAAAATTACAACAAATACTGACGTGAGGTCTGCAAATTTCGCCTTTGCTGTTCAGGCCTTGCTCCCGGTAATTCGTCATCCAGGCGCCGCCTTTTTTAGTTTTCCTAGGAAAAAAGTCCATATAAAAAAGTCCTAGAAATTCTGAATTTTTATCTTCTACACGGTATACGCGCACATCCTTATGATAAACAGGCAAGGAATCTTCACTAATAAAATTAATATCAAACAATTTATGAGCAACTTTAAAAGCGCCTTCAACCACAGCTTCTAGTTCAAAATACGGTCGCAAATCTTCTTCGTTAAAATCAAATTTTTGTTTTTTTAATTTTTCACTATAAAAAGCCACATCCCATGGTTTTAAATCTGCATTGCCCTCTAAGGAATTTTTAAAATCTTTAAGTTCGGCAAGCTCTTTTAAGGCACTCGGTTTAGATTTTTTGTGCAGATGATCTAAAAAATCTGTAACTCGATCAATTTTTTTGGCCATACGTTCTTCGAGTACATATTCAGCATGGGAAGAATAACCAAGCAATGTAGCACGTTCATAACGAAGAGCTACAATTTTTTTAATAATTTGAGTGTTGTCATATTGATCATTCAGAGAGCGACCAACGTAAGCTCTATAAAGTTTTTCGCGCAAAGCAGAAGACTGAGCATACTTCATAAAGGGCAAAAAACTAGGTGCCTCAAGTGTAATAATATAAGAGCCTTCTTTTTTTCTTTTTTTAGCTTCAGCAGCTGCTGCTTCAATTTGCGCCTCCGACAGGCCGGCTAGATCCTCTTTCTTTTTAAGCTCCAAGCTAAAAGCATAAGTAGCTTTCACAACATTATCTGCAAACTGCGGACCTAACTTAGAAAGCTCCGCATCTATTTCTCGCAAACGCAGCTTAGATTTCGCATCGAGAGAAGCCCCATTTCGAACAAAACTTTTGTACTGATTTTCAAGCAGTCGCAGTTCTTCGCCACCAAGCTGTAAATTAGATCGCTCATTATAAACTTTAGCCACACGCTCAAAAAGAGCGGCATTTAAATATAAATCATTCGAAAAAGCCGCAAAAAGTGGTGACAATTCCCCTGCTAACTTTTGCAGGTCTTCACTAGCTTCCGAGCTGTATAAATTAAAAAACACCGCACCCACTCGCTTTAAGTCTTCGTCAGCCAGCTCAAGAGCCTCAGAGCTGTTCTCAAAACTTGCTGCTTCAGAAGAATCTGTTATTTTCTGCAGATTGGCGTGGGCCAGCTCTAAAGCCTGTTTCACTGCAGGCAAAAAATCTTTTTCTTCAATAGAGCTAAAATTTGTTGCTTGGTAGGGCAAAGTCGATACATTCACTAAGGCTTCAATCATAAAGTCTATTATACAGGGGCAGCTGAGCTCCCAATATCAGCCATTTCTAAAAGTAGCTAAAATCATAGATAATAACGCGCGAAGTCTTAAGAGAACTCTCTGCATAGGCTCAGGAGCAATAAGCTAGGAGCTAGCTGCTTTTTCCTTTATAATGCTTCCATCTATTATGCAAAAAGTTAAAAATGACCAAAGCACTAAATGGAGTGACTGGCTCGCTCCGGCTGCCAGCTTACTATGCCTAATTCACTGTGTAGGCTTTGGACTTATTGCCCTGCTGTCACCAAGCCTTTTGCATTTTAGCCACAGCCACAATGATGGCTTAGAAATGCTTCTTTCTGCCAGCGTGGTTCTTTTTGGTTGGCTTTCGCTTAGACGTCTCAATATTAGCAAAAAGGTAGTTATAAGCTTTCTGGCAATCGGTCTATTTAATTTTGTAATGTCCACACACTATTTTCACAATGATTGGCTTTTTATTATATCAATGTTTGTCTTGTCGGCCATTCAACTTAACTATGTTCTGCGACACAGCCTGAAACACATAAAAAGCAAAAAAAACTGCTCACAGCATGCTGGTGAAGCACAATCTTGTCATCACTAAGCGATTTTTTTTTCTATAAGCTCTGCTGAAAATTCATTGTTGGCTACAATCTTAAGTTGCTTTAAATTATCTGCACTTAATTTTAAAGCCCAAATACAATTTTCCTCAGAAAAATCTCTAATACAAAGTCCATGTTCTTGCATGTTAACTTTAATAAGATCTAAATTAATATTGTGCGCTTTTAAACACTCAACCACTTCATCGGACAAAATGATTCGATTTTCTTGTAAAATATTTTGAAGCACTTTAGACTTTGTTAGCTCATCAATTCGTGCCGAAAGATTTACAGGACGACCCAGCGCACTGATCTCACGTGAACTATGCACACCACCAATATTACCAACAACAGCCTCCCCCATACACACAACGAAATAGCGGTCAAAGGATTCAGTGATTTTTTCAACAATAAAGTGCTTATGCCATTTGGACATAAGAACAACCGTTCGCATAGCTGACAAAAGAGATTTTTCTTTGTTGGCATAATCAAAATAAGTAAAAATCAAATCGCCTACAATTCTTGGTATGCCTCCATTGCTCTCAGCTATATTGGAATATTGTCGCAACTCGAGTAAAAAAGCATCGATGTATTCATGATTTATATCTTTTGTAGAACTTGTGAACCCTCGAACATCACTATAGATACAACAAACATTCTTAACTTGAGGTTTTAACTCACGCAAGATTGTAGCCGAATCAATGTGCTCTAACCTTAAGTGATTGTTTTTTGCTTGTTTAGCCAATCGCTCAAAAATTACTTTTGGCAAGAAGGCTTTTAAATGTTTTTGGAAATCTCTTTGAGATGCAATCACTTCTTTTTGCTTCGCAAGCAAGCGGCAATTATTTACAAAGCTTTTTAGTTCATTGCGAAATTGCAACCTAAGTAAAAAAACACAGGCGATATTCAAATAAACCAGCGACATTTCTACGGCTTGCATTTCATGATTAAAAAGAAAGTTGCTGAGCAAGAAAGGTAAAAAAATAACAATATATGTACCAGTAGATTTTATAGCATTTAGACGCAAACTAAGTACAAGCACAGTCAAGGATAATAAAAATAACTCTAAAAAGTTCTCCACATTATGATGAATCTTATAGGGGTAGAATATTAAAAAAGAAAGAGCCATAAAAATAAGCGGCAATCTACAAGATTTTACTTTTTGCAATCTCTCATGAAAACTCGCAAAAAATGAAATCTGCGCACACAGGACAAGTATTAAAAATCGGCCTACAGCAAATTTTTCTAACAAATTGTCTTTATTAAAAAAATGACTAATATGAAAAATAAAAATACAAGTCAAGATCACCAAGGAGAGTCTGGTATAACGCAAAACTCGCCACAGATCTTCATTTTGCCATTTTTCGCGCCAGCGACTACGGCGAATATCCGCAGTTGGATTCAACCACGAGTAAATTTTTTTAAGCGGCTTGGGATTTTCTCGTTTCACAATCAAAACCTAAATAGACTTTACGCTCTTTCTGCATGACCCACTCAATCGACCTTAAGTACATAGTCGCAGCAGCCTGAGCTCCTTCATTAATATCTTGCCATTGACTATCGCTAAATTTATTTTCTTCAAGAACCCTTAACACATCATCACCATGAGCTAACTCTGGTCCGTGACGGTGAATAGTAATAAACTTCGCCGTGTTGGCCTTTATAAAATTCAAACTCTGCAATAACCCCGCCACGAGATCATCGCTTTTAGAAAGAATATTTTCAAGAATACACATAGCACCAAGACGCATCAAAGGACGATCCACAATCACTTTATCGAAATAGGCCCACCAGATCTGAACATCTAGGGATGCCGGCAAGGGCTCTCTACCCAGATTTTGTAAATCTTTTTCAGCTACTAGATAATGCATCTCTTCTTCATGGGCAAAATTTATCAAGAATTTTCTTAGGGCTTTATGGCGCAAAAGACTTTGATGGCCTGCAATAGCAAAGAAATGTTTTTGCACACCTTGGGTTAAATGATACTGCATAGACAAAAACCTTTGATAATTATCTATGTCAAAATCATTTTCAATTGCCTCTAGTAACATTTCTCGTAATTTTAGTTGCGCTAACTCTATAGTATTCTTTAAATCATTCATGAAACAAGCCTCTCTCTTTTTATCTTTTCTTTTTCAAAACTTTTAATAGCTACTTTTACCTTTTTAGGTAATCCGCGAATTTCTACATTATTTTTAATCTCAAATTCACTTTGTCGAGACAAAGAGAGTTTCTGCCAGAATTCTTCAGAAAGGACTAATTGACAATCATAAGCCTTACACAAAGACTCTAAACGAGAAGCAAAGTTTATAGTACTTCCGATACAAGTAAATTCCATTCTCTTGCGAGAACCTATGTTGCCGACCATAGCGTCTCCCACATGAAGACCAATGCCTATTTCCAGCCGAGGCAAACCTTTCAATGCAAACTGCTTGTTTAACTCCTCTAAACCTTTGTTGATTTCAAGAGCACATTGATAAATCTTGTCATAATCTGTGATTTTAGAAAAAGTACCCCAAGTGATCATAACCCCATCACCTAAAAACTTGTCGATCAAGGCTCCATAAGATGAAACTTTCTCTTCAGTCATAGTAAAAAAGTCATTTAGCATTTCAATACATTTTATAGTACTTAGATCGTGACTTAATTTTGTAAAACCTCTTATATCTAGAAACATGGCCGCCACATTTCTTTTGCCACCACCAAGCAAGGTTTCTTTATGACTTTTTAATTGAATACGCTGCACAACTTCTTTCGGTACAAATTTTTCAAAAGCAGACCTTAGCTTACGTTCCTGTTCAATATTAGACTCTTTATCGAGAGCAAGTCCTAGATGTTGCGCCACTCTTTTTAGTAAAACCAAATCAGCATGTTTTAAGACCTTACCTTCTTTAATTTTATCGGCTAAGATAACGCCCCAGTTGCCATCTTGAGCGGGCACAGCCACAATTGCAAAAGACCGACTCTTTAGTCGAAGCAAAAGCTGTCTCGATTCCTGGTTTAAATCTTGTAGATGCTTAGCCACATCTTCGATCAAAACTTCACTATTGTTCCGAAACACAGATGATATAAACTTTTCACCACTTCTCTCTTTCGTTACATCAACCTCAAAAGACCATAAATCTGAATTCTGCACATGCAGACCTGCTACACAGACAGTCTTTAACTTTTGTTTTTTTTCATCTACCAACATAATCATTGCGCGATCAAAGTTAAAATAACCGCAAATCGCCTGCAAACTTGCATCTAATAATTCATTTAAATTTTGGTTTTTTTGTATCTCTTTTGAAGTTTTCTCAATCAAACGTGATTCTTGGTATCTATGATCTAAAGATATCTTAGCTTGCTCTAAATCACTATATCTATGGCTAGCATTTTGCTCAAATTGATCATATTCATTACGTAGTAATTTATAATCCTTAAATATTCGGTAACCGTTGTACAACAAAAACGATGTAAAAGCCGCAAATACAAATAACAGCAATCCTACAGAATAAAACTCTTTAAAGTAGATGTAATGGGCCCCAAAGACTGTAAGAACAAAAATCGCAAATAACAAAATCTGAGGAGTGTATAAAAAGTTTGCAGAATTTTTCCACTTCACTTCCCACAACCAGCTTGAGTGACCATCGTAAGGACTTTCAACCATCTGCACGTCTACCTTGGAGCCTGCCGCAAGAGAGGCCATTGATTCGATAGAAGATTGCCAATTTAAATCTGTCTCTCTGTGCTTAGGAAGGAGGTCTGACTCAGTTAAGCTTATCTTGAGTAAAGCTGAACTTTTGTCAGCCGTTTGCACTTCATAACTTCGAGTTTTATTTAACCTAGAACCAAAGTGCGCAAACTGCTTTAATGCATTCTTAATACCTATATTTTTAATTAGATGGTACTTCAGCCCCAAATACTCTGGGCTAAGGGCTTTTTCTCCTGCTTTTTTATTGAGCTCCGCCAAGTCACCATGTTCGGCATAGCAATCTAAAAAATCATTAAAAAAGTCTAAACTGACCCAATTATTGGCAACTAAAAAATACTCTCTGTTTATCCCTATTTTTTCTAAAAATAGCTTTACGGTATTTTGATCAAGTAAATCTTCTGCCACAAGTATATAGGGCTTTACCATTGATACATGTAAATGCTGCTTTGTTAAGCGCGGATCTATAAACTTGCTCTTCATATTAATTAAGTATTCTTCTCAAGTTTTTATCGACGAAGTAGTAATTTTCGGCTAACAGTATTTTGACCATTTCTCTATTTTTTCTGAAATTTTCCGATGAGTCTATAATGGCCACTGAAATCAAAAGAACGACCAGCTCCCGTCGTCGCATTGGACGTATTCCAATCAAAAATGAATTTGGCTACACCGCAAAAGTCCTAACCGAAGATCAAGACTGTATTGAGGGACAGATTTTTGACCTCAACAGTTTAGCCCTTAAGCTCACCTTTAAAGAAACTGACTACAAAAAACTCGAAGAAAAAAATTTCACAGAACTAAAACTATATTTTGGTCAAAAAGAAATAGTAAGCTACGAATCTATTAAAGTCCTGCGCCGCAACCGCAGCTCCCTAAGTATTGTTTTCAAAATCGAAGCAAATTTATCGGTTTCTGCACTTAAACGCCAAAAAAGACTAACCTTGTCTGATAAATTCAGGCCCCTAATTTTTGCCAAAGATCCAATTTTAAAAAGTGAGAACTTACACTTTGAAGTTTTGGATTATCACGCTAAAGGCTTTCGACTCAAAAGCTCTTTAAGAAATAAAAACTTAATCCCCAATATGCAATTAACAAATTGCCAAATTGTTTTGCCAACAGTTGGAATAGAACATGTTGATCTAAATATAAAATGGATCGATTTAGCAAAATCACAAGAACTGCATATTGGCTGCGAATTTGTAAATCCCACGAAAAACTTTTTGGACAAACTGTCCCAACACTCACTGCTTTCACAAAGCTCTCGCGAAACTTCAATATCCGAAATAATTAACGATCTACAAAAAGCAGATTTTAAAAGCAATGACTACACCGCCTCTGCAGAGGTCCACCCTGTTGAAAATATTTATGACTACGACAAAGCCTTGGATTTACGACTGCAAGCCTATAAAGCCATCAACAAAGTTTCGGCCAAGACAACAGCCCAAGATATGGCTGATATTTATGATACCCACTCAACAGTTTTAGTGGCATCTATCAATCGCAAAGTAGTTGGCACCGTTCGCTTAGTAAATTGCGCTAAAAAAGGAGAGTACTTTCCTTTTGAAGGAATTCTCGATCACGAAGCTCTCAAAAAAATTCCCCGCAAAAATGCTTGTGAAATATCAAGACTGGCAGTTGTGCCAGAGTTTCAAGGAAGTCGTCTTGTTTTAAAACTGATGCAAGCCTGTTTTTCGTATGCCTTAAGGGCTGGATACAAACATGTCTTTTGTTTAAGCGCGCCCAATACCCAAAAACTCTACAAAAGAGTCGGAGCAAAAATCATCTCAGACAATATTCCTCATCCCTATCAAAAAAAGTCTAAAATGGTTCTTTACTATTTTAATGGTCCCAAACTTATAAAGGCACAAGGAATTAGGGCTCTGGCTTGGGAAGCTCTCGCCAAAGACAGTATTGAGCAATTATCACCCTATGGCTTTGTCAGCGACACCAGCAAATCTAAGTTTATTGCGAGCAAAATCTTTATGGAAAAACTTGCTTTAAGCCTGCTCAAAAACAAAAAAAGCTCATCTAAAGCCAAAATCAAGCAATCTAAGACTCAAAAAACTCCCCTCAAGAAAAACACTCAGATAAAAAAAGCGGCTTAACAACTCGTCCGACACAGTGCCATCACAAAGTACTTTGATGGCATTTCTTCTGTTAAAAACATAGACTAAGATAGTCTACAGAATGAAAAAATTTAATTTTTATTTAGCCCTTAGCCTATTCGCAACGGCGCCTAGCTTTGCTGCCATCGATTTTAATGATCAAAAGGTCTTGCTAGCGATGGGGCAAGCTTTGTATGAGCAAAAAGGCAGTAGTTCTTGTCTATTTTGTCATGGAGTTGCCGGCGTAAACGGCAAAGTAAAAACAGCTGCCGCACTAAGCGACCCCACCAAATGGAAAAGCTATAAAGCCATTAAAAATATTAGCGGCAAAGATGATGAACGCCTCAAGGAAGCGGTTATCCACCTAATTTTAAATGGATCAATTGGACATAGAAAAAATTCATTTGCAAAAGATTGGTTTGACTGGTCTATAGCAGGAAATTTTGATGGCCAAATGCAAGGCCTTAGAGGAGCTTCAAGCTCAAGTTGGCTCAAAAAACAAAAAAGCAAAGGCGTTACAAAAGAAATAGCTGCAAAAGCCGTCTTTGAATATATAAAAACACTCCAAAAATAAGTGTTTTACTTTAAATTTGCTAAATGCGGATTATTAATTTTGTAACCTATATAGTTTACATCGCGTAAAAAGGAATCACTTTGCAAGCCTTGATTGTATCGGTCAAGAGCTTCTAAAATCGCAAATTCTTTAAGATCTTGCATTTTAGAGTGCGCACCATTTACTGGGTCCGCAAAGGCCTCTATTTGCTCTTCGCTCAACAATGATTGATCCAAAGCATTGGGATTTTGCAGACTTTGAAAGACGTCACCAGCATTCTGAGAGAGACGCAACAACAATCCAAGGTTCTCAACACTATCTTCTGAACTTTGTTTAAAGGATAATTTAAGATTCGCTAAATCTGCTTCTACATAATGTTCTGCCAACAAACGTCCCGAAAGCCCCATCATGCCAAAGGCCAATTGTAAAAGACTAGGATTTAAACGGACAGGAACTTGGCCAACAACCGAAGAGGCAAGATTTTCGCTTAAAGAAACAACAGCCTTAAAATAATTTTCATTAATCTCATCTGCTCGAAGATTCGAAAGATCGACATTCTCTTCGTTATCGACATATATTTTATATTGATTGTCTAAGATTCCAAAAACAAATTTAAATTCTTCTAGAAAATCAGAAGTCTTTTGAAGATACAAAGCTTCTTCGGGCAGGTTCCTCTCTGTAATTTGCGCTCGCCTTTCCGTAACTTCATCAACAAGACTTACAGAAAAATTTCGTAGCTCCGCTAGCAGCAAATGATAAAATTTCATACTGGAGTTAGTCGCCAAAGAAGCTACGGCTGGCTTGGCTTCAATCCCCAAGTAATTGTCAATTATTCCGGAATCTTCGACCCAGCGACCAAATGTTCTTTTGCTTTTCTTCCATTTACTTTCGCTCTTGTTCTCTAAGTCTAATTTTTTGCCATATTCTTTTTCAAAAGTACTGGTAAGAGAACGTACGTTCATCAAAGATTTATTCAAAGACCCAAGATTCAATTCAGAACTACTTAAACCGTAGCTATTAGAAACAGGCATGGACCACAAAGTTAAGTCTCGTACTTTGGCCAGCTCCAACCAGTACAAAGAACTACCAAGAAAATCTTGTACAGAACTTTTTTCTTTGGCAAATTTCGGAAGCAGGGGATCTGGACTCGCCATTTGTTTTAAAATCCATTCTTGATCTGCCACCTCTGCAAACAATCCTGGCTTAGCTATTGTTTGATATTTGTGAGCATCCTTTAACACAGGATTTGAAGTTAAGAAACGCTGCTGAACCCGTCCTTCTTCATCTAAAACCAAGGCATTTTTAAATCCACTCAAACTAAGAATTTGCGAAGTCAATCTTTGCGCAATTAAAAATCGACACAAATCTTGCTCTTCTTCGTCAGCCGACGGCTCTTGCGCACTCTTATTTAAAACATCAAGACTTAATCTTAAATTCTGGGAGCGTTCAAACCAGTTATCACTTACAAACAAGGATGTTGGCTGCTGCAAATGCTTGAGAGTCGGCCAATCACTTTCTTGAAAGCTTTGACGACCTAAATTTAACATCAACTCGGTAACTAAAGGATTGTGACTTATATCAGCAGCTTCTCCACCATAAAGTCCCGGGACTAAGGCCTCTGCTTGGGTTCTAGCAATTTTATGGCCGCTAAAAATAATAAAATCAATATTTCCTCTAGGCATTTTCTTTAAATCCTGAACCAAAGGATCATCAAGGTCGTACATATCTTCTGGAGGATTTTGAAAAAGGGCATTTTCTAAGTTTTCGATTTCTTTTACAGCTCTGCTAGCTTTCATTCGAGCCACTGCTAACTTAAAAGCATTTAATGAAGCTGGCGGATCATTATCAAGAATATGCTTAATCTGCCGAACTGTTGGAGGTGCGTATTCAGCTTTAGCCATAGTTAAAGAAACACCATAGTGTAAGGCTGGATTCTCTTGTAAATTAAAGCGACCAATAAGTTTTGAATCTTTATTAAACTCTAGGGAGTTTACAAAACGATATCCTGCTTTATCAGTAGCTAGACTCTGCCAGTAGTCACAAGCAGCAGGGATTTTTGTGGCTTCGGGAGCTTCTACAAGAGTTTGCGGATCTATTTTTTTTTCTATTTTGACAAATCTCTCCATAGGCAGAGCCAATGGCGCGGGTTTACAGCCCAGTAAAAGCAAAGAGAATGTTGTCGTAAATAATATTATTGCTTTCATCTCTATACTTCCCCCATCCCCTTAAAAAAAGACAATCAAGTCCACCCGTGTATAAGCACTGTCGGTAGCATTACGCGCATTAATTGTTTGAAAGTATCCAAAATCAATCTCAAAAGGAATTTTATACTCTTTGGCCACAACCCACGGCAGAGTAGAAAATTTAGCTCCTAGTTTTATTTGATGAGAACGACTGGCGCTATCGGCAGACAAGCTGGCATAATTCAAAGCCTGGGTTGATCCCGAATAATAATCTTGAGACTTTTGAGTGTAAAAATACATAGAAGACAAAGTAAAAACTTTTCTATACATATGAAAACTTAAACCAACATCACCTTCAAAGCGGTCGCCTAAGTCCCGTTGCAAACGAGTTTGAAAAGCTGGAACGCTTAAGGGAACCAATGGTGCAGAGGCCCCTTCGCCTGCATTTGGTCTCACCGACCAATCATATGAATCGGGAAATTGTATTTCGTAATTTACAGCTCCCGAAAAGGTGATCCACGAACTAGGCCGCCATTCTTGCGCGACCTTAAAACCTATATCAAAATTGCCATCGCCCGCCCCAAGGTCCAAAACCTGGGCCTGTCGCTTTGTTCGAGTTGTTGTAGGCAAACGAAAGCCTAATTGAGCTGAACTTAAAAAATTTTTATCTTTAATAAACTGATACTTGGCTCCTAATTCCATATCACCAAGTGAGGTGTAAGAAAAAGACCTCGGCGCCTCGTAACCATTTTTGCTAAATTTCTTGCTAAATTCTTTTTGTACTTCGGCTTTAATCAAAGGGATACTTGAGCGCAAACTTTTCCAAGCCTCTTGAGCTGGTGCAATGTTTTTCGTTTCTGATTCAAAAAACTGTATATTGTCCTGAAGATCAACACTAGTGCCTGCCTGAACACGATATCGCACAATCGGCACTTTTAAACCAATGGTCAATCGGGAAGTTAAACCATATTCAACTGCCGGCACAAACTGCATAGGCTTTACTTCCGCTTTTGTATATAGATCTGCTTGCAAGATACTTTGAGCCGCCTCTGGATTTACTTTTTGGGCTAACTGAAGCAGGGATTGTAATTTTAGATTATTAGCCGCAAGCTCCTGAGCGCTCACCGATCTATTCAGTTGACTCGCCAGTTCTGCTCGGTTGCCACTATTGTCATATTGATACTGAATCGGATTGACAACAGCAGTGGCTACCCGTGCCCGAAAAAAACCTTGCGGCAAAACAGTCGCCGATGCTTGAGCATGAAGATCCACTTCTACAAAAAGAACTAAGAAAAACGCAAGAAAGTAACAGAACTTAACTAAAGTGTTACTCTTAAGACAAATAAAGTTGTCAGCCACATAACGATCGTTCATATATAGATTGCCCTCCACTCCTTGGCCCTAAGAATAGAAAGCCCTCTACAGGGGGTCAAGTTATTGCTTTAGATAATTCTAAACAAGGCCTAACTGCTTGTTTTTACTATCCTTACTTAGACTCACGGTTCCTTCGGATCGCTGCACAATCCCCTCTTTTGACAGCTCACAGCGGATCGGCTTTGCCCCAGAAGTGTCAAATAGGTAAAAGGCGTTCTTGGGATACTCCACCTTTAAATCACGCATGGCCACTTCGATTAGTTTTAAATTTTCTACATCGTCATCACTCATACCAAAGCGATGTCCTTCGTTTTGACCAAAACACGCAAAAGCATCTTTAACCGCTGTTTGAATAGCTCTGCGCTTAAGCTCCGAGGTGCTGAGCTTAAAAAGTGGATCACCTAATATATTTTTTCTAATTGTTGGATGGGATACCGGATACACCCCAATGTAATTGGGACTGTTCTCTAAAAGCTGTGAGTAAACCAATTCGTTGAGAGCCCGTATAATCGTGTGTGGATGATGTCCTCTGGCGGTGATCAAAGCAATCGGCCGGTGATTTTTTACAGCATACTCAAAAACATGCCAGGAAGGACCTCGCCATTCTTTTTTGCCATCTTCTAAAGCGCTCTTTAGATCTTTTAAAAAAATTTGATCATCACTTTTGCAATTGGGACGATCTCGAAAATTTCTAAAAGAACCATCGACTCCCTCTAAATCTTTGATCTGATAGTTTTCATAAACATGCCCCGGATCACCCAGAAAAGATTGTACCAAAGCAAAATCTTGAGTTGAAAGCTCTAACTCTTCCTTAGTTTTTTTATGAAAAAGAACTATTTTTGTATCTAAGTGAAAAATATTATCGTCTATATCGAAAAAATAAAAACTACGGCCTCCTTGATCAAAATTACGATCACGGGAGCGGCCCTCATCTATTTTTAAGGGCAATTGCCCTGAAGCTTTTATCTTTTTTCGAGACATTTAGCTTTATTATACCTCAATAGCGAGGCCGTTTTATTTCTGTTAAACAAGACAGAGTGATCGATTATCCTAGCTTTATTAAGCCGGAAATATTTTCTATTGGAGCCATAAGTATCAGGTGGTACGGCTTAATGTATGTTTTAGGCTTTGTCCTAGGCCTAGGAATCGCCAAGAGACGCTCGCGACAGGGGCTCCTTAGCTTAAGCGAAGAAAAAGCGGAGTCACTTATTACGTATTTGATCATTGGAATGGCCATTGGTGCCAGGCTTTTTTATATAATCTTTTACAATCTTAACTATTACCTAGCCAACCCACTTGAAGTCTTAAAAGTCTGGCAAGGTGGGCTCTCATTTCATGGGGCGGCTTTTGGCATGACCATAGCCTGTATTGTTTTCGCAAAGCGCAACAAACGACCGGCTCCCATGATCTTTGATACCCTTGCACTGGGCTGTCTGCCTGGTTTATTTTTCGGGCGTTTAGGGAATTTTATTAATGCGGAGCTTTGGGGAAGAGCCAGCGAAGTTCCTTGGGCAATGCGTTTTCCAGGTGACCCATCGGGGCTGGCGCGCCACCCCTCTCAACTCTACCAAGCCCTAGGAGAAGGTCTTTTGCTTTTTATTATTCTTAACCTTTATCAAAAAAATTCTATAAACCGCAAAAGCTATCGCCTAGGAAGCGTGGGCGCTTTGTTTCTTATTTTCTATGGAGCCATTCGCTTTGTCATCGAGTTCTTTCGCGAGCCCGATGCGCAATTGGGCCTTGTACTAGGCCCCTTAAGCATGGGGCAAATACTATGCATCGCCATGATCCTGTGCGGGTTTGCCGTTAGACATTGGGTCAAAAAGAATCAGGCCATCTACCAAGTAAAAAAATAATCTGTAGAGCAGTTGCATGGGCTCCCCTGGCAGACTAACTATATTTATTGTGTGGGGGCCGGTAGCTCAGTCGGTAGAGCAGAGGACTGAAAATCCTCGTGTCGGCGGTTCGATTCCGCCCCAGCCCACCACTTTCTTTTTTTAACTAAAATTAATTTTTATAAGCTGCAATTTTACTTCGAATAATTTTAGCAGCCAATCTAGGATTTTGACCACTATCGTAGTCGGCAAGAAACTCTCCATTCTTGCCCATTATATAAACAGTGGTGCTGTGATCCATTAAATAATTCTTTTTTGAATGTTTGGCCAAAGGTGATTTCTTGTAATTGTTTCGGTAAAAATTATAGACCTCTTCGACCTCTGCATAAGGAGCCCTCAGTCCTTCAAAATCCATATTGTAACGTTTCACAAAAGAAGCCAAGCGCTCTTGGGTATCCCTCCTAGGATCAACCGTAATCAACAAAGCTTTAATATCAGCTTTAAGATCGCCCAATTCATTTAGACTGGCCTTCATATTTTGAAAAGCAATAGGACACGAGCCTTTGCAATGACTAAAACCAAAAAATACTAATAAAAATTTATCTTTATAGCTCTCTAAACGCACTTTTTGTCCCAAGTGATTTTTCATTTCAAAATTTAAAATTGAAGAACGACTAGTCTTTGCACTGTCGCTGTTTTTTAAGGCCTGAGTTGGCAAACTAAGCACACAAAGAGAAAAAACTAAAATATTTTTGATACCCATAATACACTCCTTTATAGTCAGCGGCATTCTCCTCATTAAACTCAAAAATCGCAAGTCCATTTTAACAAAGACGAAGTTTTGTCTCATTCATTGTGCAATGCCCTAGAGAATGTATAATTGGATTATGTCCAAAAATGCATCATTTAAAGATCTAGTGAAAGCACTTTCCACCAAAAGAATGCTGGTCGTGCTCTTGCTTGGTTTTTCGAGCGGCCTGCCTATTATGGTCGTCTACGGCAGTCTTAAACTTTGGCTAAAGCGTTATGATGTGGATCTATCAACGATTGGTTATATTTCTTGGATCGCAATTCCTTACTCGTATAACTTTTTATGGGCTTTCTTTTTTGACCGTTTTCGCCCCTTTCGCTTAGGGCGACGAAAAAGCTGGTTGCTCATAACCCAGGCTGGATTGCTCATAAGCTTTATTCTACTTAGCCTAGGCAACCCAAGTGAATCCGTATCGTATATTGCCTTCGTGGGAACACTCCTGTGTTTTTTTAGTGCCTCCCAAGATGTTTGTGTCGATGCCTACCGAAATGAAATTCTAAAAAAAGATGAGTTGGGCATAGGGGCCAGCTTAGGAGTCTATGGTTATCGCATAGCCATGTGGGTCGCCTCTGGTTTTGGCATTTGGATCACCGATAAAGAAACTTGGAACTGGAGCTTCAATCAAATGTTTATGCTTATGGCAGCTTTAATGTTTGTGGGTATGCTCACAACACTTTGGGCCGATGAACCTGCTGCCAACAAAAATGCTCCCAAAACCCTAAAAGACTCTGTGATCTTGCCCTTCTTAGAGTTTTTTAAAAGAAAGGGAGCTTTCTTTATTTTGCTTTTTATCTTTCTTTATAAATTAGGTGATTCTTTTGCAGGTTCTATGACGAGACCCTTTTATGCAGACATAGGCTTTAGCAATAAAACCATTGGTGAGATTGCCTCTACGGTTGGATTGTTTTCAACTATGCTCGGGCTCTTTATAGGTGGAAGCATTATATATAGATATGGCTATTACGCCTCACTTTGGCTGTCTGGAATCTTACAAGCCTTATCAACTGTGTGCTTTGCCATACTGGCTTTCTTTCCGCAAAAGTTGCCCTTTGCCGGAGTGGTCTTTTTTGAAGATCTAGCAAGTGGCATGGGCACCGCCGCCTTAGTCGCCCTAATGGGTTACCTTTGTAACAAAAGATTCACCGCAACTCAGTATGCTTTATTTGCAAGTTTGGCCTCTATGAGTCGCACCCTGCTTTCGGGTTTTGCAGGCGACACTATACAATACCTACAAAATAACCCGGTGTTTTTTGGAGGCATGCCTCAAAGCGGTTACGTAAATTTTTATATTCTAGGCGCGGCTCTAGCCTTTCCAGGTCTAATTGTACTCTCTAAATTAAAAGAATATTTAAATGAATAACAAAAGGTGATAATCACCCTTTGCTAATTCCTTAAATTGATAGCTCAATGCCGCACCCCCACTGTAAAAGTAGATAGACACCTTTTACAGTGGGAGTGCGTTATAAGTGACTGATATTACAGAAATATTTAAGTAGTGGCTAGATTTTTCCTGGACATATTTTAAAAGATAAACTAATAAGTGCTTCATGCGAAAATTTAAGTCATTGTGCGTGTTATTCATTGTAGCTTTTGTGTTTTCTACAGCTAAAACTAATGCTGGGAATAAAGCTGATCCTTGTGAAGAATTTTTAATGCGAGTTAAACATGAAGAAGCTAAGGTGACTTTTCCTCAAATTTCTGTACCTCTTGGTTTTTATGTTAAGAAAGGTGCTGGCAGGCGTGAAGTGTATTTTGATGTAACTGCAAATGCATTTTTTGATATAGCAACTTATGGAGTTTTTGGCGGTCAGCTTCTCCCACTCTCTCTTAAACCAAGCGGCAAGACTAAGTCGGCAAAAAAGGATAGAGAGCCAGGTGAACGTGAGTTTAGCATGGAACTTCAATTTAATGATCGAGAAGCTATCCTTGATTTTGATCAATTTTATGAGCCTGTCATTGGCCGTCTTACTGGATTGGGTCTTAATACTAATTTGAGGGGTTTTTATGGCAAGTTGAAAGATTGGTCTTCTCCGACAGTTGATTTGACTAAGTTGCTGATCGTTAGGCTTGTAACTTTGCAATTAGCATTTTTCCCAGAGGCTAATCTAGACGATATTGCTGGTATGTTAGTGAGTGGAGACTTGCAAAAAGTAAATGCTGTCAGCTTTGAATATTCATTTGATCTTACAATTTCTTTTCATTCAACACGGGAAAGCTTGAGATTTACTGGAGTCAAGGTACCTGTTGAGCCAGATGACATGAAGGGTGCATTCAACAGCCCACCATTACTTACCAAGAGTTTAGCTTTTATTAGGTTGATCACGAAAAACGACCAATTTATGTCTATGCTCCTTAAAGAACTGTTTGAATAAACATATAAGGGGATGGCAATAAGCCAATAGCCTCTAAGCCAAAATAAATTCTTTAAATATTACCATTCATACTTTATAAGACTTACTGAAGACTTCTAAATGCTATCATTGACACAAGATATCTTATTTAAACACTTTGGAGAAGAAGGCTTTTTTGCGCTCAGCAAGCAAGCCTTAAAAGAAACGAGGGATTTTGAACTTAAGATCTCTGCATTTTCTGAAAAACGAAAACATGAATATTTAATTGGCAGAAAAGCGCTTCTATTGCTTAAAGAAAAAGCTAATTTTAAGGAGCCCATTTCGGACTTAAGCTTTCCGCACCCTCGCATCGCCTTAAGTCATTGCCGAGGACTTGCCTTAGCTCTTTGCTTAAAAAACAAAAATGCTATGGGCTGCGGTGTCGATATTGAGCTAAACAGTAGAGGCAGAATGTCTGAGCGCCAAATGCGCTTCTTTTACAGCAACAGTGATTTAAAACAAAACCCTAACAATATCAAAAATCCCAAATATCGTTTGGCTATTTGGTGTATTAAAGAAGCTCTTTTTAAATCGTGCCTAGAAAACAAAGACCTTGTTATGAGCTCATTCGATATTTTAGAATTTATTGAAGATAAATATATTAGTGGCACAGCTCGCCTAAATATAAATTCTCAAACTTTTAAATTTCTATGTATTAAGACAAGCACTCATACCATTGCAATTAGCAAGGCCGAGCTTTAGTTTTTTATTTAAAAAGTTTTAAAAACTGCTTGGCACTCCCCCATTTAGGGTCTTCAAAATTCATTTGCCCATCTAACTTAGCTTTTGGCTCCACACCTCTCAAAATAGCCAATCCAACGGAGCCTAATTTTAATAGGTTTAAATCAATAGGAATTTGTATATTAGATTGTGCTCCACCGGCAACTTTAGATTGCAATGCAAACTTAGATTGCGCCACAGATTTGCCATTTAAATTTAAAGCATAATTTAACTTACCTAAGGGCAAAGCAAAAGCATTCGCATTTTTAACAGCTAGATTCAGTAAAACTCTGGCTCCATTAAGACCGGTCTGCTGCATTTTTAAAGAGTTAATAGAAATACTTGGCAGCCTAGGCATAGGTAGAGTGCCTTTATGACTTACTGGCACAGAAAAGGGACCCACCTTTAGGGCCGTTTTTAAACGGTAGGGCACATTTCTATTGTTAATTAAGTCATTAAGAGAGCCTAAAAAATCTTTGTACTTTATTCGTATAGGAAGTCTAAGAAATGATTTGCCGGAGGCCGCAATCGAAATTCTTTCCTTATGCACTCCCTTTACGAGAGATTTATCTTTTATAAACAACTCGTAATCGATGCCATTAAGACTGGCAGGCACTGGATTGGGGTTGTCCACTTCAAAAACAAAAGCCAAATCGGAACCAAGTAGTCCAGCTTGCACAATTTTTAAGTCACTAAACTTAAATTTAGGAGGGTTGGCAATCATCTGCAAGGCTGAGCACCCCGACAAAAGCATTGGTAGAACAAGAAGACTAAAGTGTTTAAAAATACGCTTTGTTACAAAATTTTTGACCATTCCTATATATAGTATACCCTGGCTACTCCTGTCGCAAGAATCAGTTATAATGAATAAGAGTGGGGAGCTTTCATTTGATTTATTTTTTCTTTTTCTGGCTTTTTTTACAGACGGCTAGTTTAAATGCTGCTGTTAGCGATTTAAAAGTAGTACTGAGTCCAAAAGCACAGGCTTGTCTAAAATCGAAAAGGATAAGCACCCAACTTGCCGAGAAAGACTATCAATGGACCTTAAGCTGCTCTATCAATGAATGGCTGAACTTAGTTCAGAGCAAACAAAACATAAAAAATCCGGCAGAGTATTTTGTATTTCTAAAAGCTCTGCATCTCAAAATGCAAAGTGAAATTGAAATGCAAAAAAAAATTCCTTTTGCATCACCTAAAAAGGATCCAATTATTGATGAGAGTATCAACAAAGAACAAAGGCGCAGACAAAAAATTTCAGCAGTCTACATTGAAGCTGCCCAAACACTCGTCTCAAAACTAGTAGACTCTGAATCAAAATATTTATTTAAAGCCGAAATCATTCGTACATTCTTTTTAATGCTCGGCGAAGGCGGGCGCTTTAAAGAAGCTGTGCAACTTTACAACGATCACCCGAGATCTTTTAAAGTGAAGCGCATTAAAAAAGAAATTACCAAAGCTGCTTTTCGGTGGTTAAAAGTCTACGAGAACTTCGACCAGCTAAATTGGCTTAAAAAAGTAGTCAAGAAGCAGCTGCCTAAAGAAATCAAAGGCCGAACAGATTATGAACTACAACTCAATCTCATGTCAATGTATATGAATCAATTGCCTCACAGCAAAAGCAAGGACCAAGAACGTCTTAAGCACTACCGCAAGCTATGGCTAGCCTTTCCCACCAACCAAGCAAGAGACAAAATTCACAAAAGTTTAAATGAAACTGGCCTGTACACGGAATTCCGTCCTCCACTAGGCAAAGAACTAAAACTTCATGAACTCGTACTACTAGCCACCTCACAACTAAGATATTTTGAAACCGATGCCGCAAAAAGAACTTTAGAAAAAACATTTACCCTAGCTAAGCCACTTGACTACCAGGATCTATGGAGCGCTTTTAAACTACACGTAAAAGTTTTAAAACTAATGAACAAGCGTCACCTGATAGAAAATGTCATTGAAAAATACTTAAACTTAGGTGCTTTTTTAGAAGTCAAAAGCGCCAATGAAAACTTAAGAAGTATTATTAAAAGGTACTATGACATTGCCCGTATGTACTGGAATTACACTCCAAATAAAGAAAAAACCTTAAGCATTATAAATAAAATAATTGAAACAGGCCAAAGCCTGAGCAACAAATCAAAACTTGAAGATGCCTATTTCATAAAAGCTCGCATTTACGAAAAAAATTCAGATCCAAAAATAGCCTTTGAACATATCGACAGAGCTTTAAGCAAAGTTGTATCAAGAGCCTACAGAGAAAATTTGCAGTGGAGGCGTTTTTTTTTAATGCAAGAACAGTCCTTAATTACTAAAAATATTGACAAGAGCTCTGCTTATTTAAAAAAACTATCAAAACTTAATCGCGATAATGACGACAAAGCCAAGTGGCATTTCTGGATGGCAAAAAATCAAGACATCCGCAGCAAGAAGAAAGCCAATGAACATTACTACAAAGCCTACAGTCTCTCACCCTTTGGATATTACAGCTCCCTAGCTGGACTCGAACTTAGAAAAAGAAATGAATCTCCCAAGAAATGGAAAAGACAAAAACAAAACATCTGGCAAACAAAAGAAGTCTTTCGCGAGCCTAAAACAGCAGGTTATATTTTTTCTGAAAAAACAAATTCAAAGTCTTTCCGAAAGTTTCGCTTTTTATCAAAATCTTTTTGGCTGGCAAAAGTCGGTTACTTTTTCGAAGCCCATAGAAATGGCCGCGCCTTTTCAACCCAGCTGTGGAGAAGTATGCAGGCCAAAAAAAGCTCCACCAAAGAAAAAACCCAAGTGGCCAAGCTGAGTTCCTACATCAGGCTTAGTGTTGGAGATTATTTAGGCGCTATGCAAGTTGGATCTTTGATCAAGTCAAACCTAAGTGAAAGCATTAGCGACCTTGACCTCAACCTGCTCTACCCGCTGGCTTTCTATGATTCAATAAAAGTTTTTTCCAAAAAACAAGATGTAGACCCATGGTTTGTTATTTCATTAATTCGCCAAGAAAGCGCTTTTAATCACAAAGCCAAATCTTTTGCCAACGCCCTTGGTCTTATGCAAATGATCCCACCTGTAGCCTATCAAACCGCCGAAAGCCTCAATATGAAACAATTTAGCCCCGAGGACCTTTACATGCCCGATGTATCCATAAAACTCGGTACGGCTCATATACAAGAGCTCCTAGAGCATTTTGATAATTCATGGATTTGTACTTTAGCCTCTTATAACGCCGGCTCAACTCCAGTAGACAATTGGCTAAGAGCCTTCAAACACAAGCAAGATCCTCATATTTACGTTGAGAGAATCGCCTATAAAGAAACTCGAAAATATGTTAAATCAATTCTTAGAAATTATATTAATTATGATCGAATCTACAAAAAGCAAAGCAAAATTAAACTTAGCTCTCTGCTTAAAATGCCTGAAGCCAAAAGAGAACCTGCAAAACTTAGCACGCGGTAAAATAAATTGAAAAGTTTAATCCGCATAGGAGCTAGACGCAGTCGCTTGGCTCAAATTCAAGCTTACAATGTCGGTCGAAGTATAAAAAATAAATTTGCAGATTGTCAGATAGAATATAACTTTAGACAATCCTTAGGCGATAAAAATTTGGACTCACCACTCTGGAAAAGCCCGTCCAAAGGAGTTTTCACTGAAGACTTTTATCAAGATCTCATACAAAACAAATGCGATCTCGTTGTACATTCCTTTAAAGATTTACCAACTGCCCCCAGAACAGACACCACCATTGCTGCCAGCCTCAAACGAGAAGACCCACGTGATTTAATTTTTTTTCGCAAAAACATTCAGGACCAGCCCGTAAAAAAACTTAATATTTTAAGCTCCTCTCCCCGCAGACACTATCTATTTGAAAGCTTTTTAAAAAAAAGTCTGCCCTTTGATTGCGAAGGGGTCAATTTTAAAGATATTCGCGGCAATATGGAAACTCGTTTTAAAAAATTTTTAGAGGGAGACGCAGATGGCTTAATTATGGCCAAAGCCGCCATAGACCGACTCATAGACCCCCAGAACAAAGATATCTTAAGCGAAAACCGTATGCTTCTTTTAGATTGTATTAAGCAATGCGTTTTTCAAGTTGCGCCCTTAAGCCAAGTACCCTGTGCGGCCGCGCAAGGCGCTCTTGCAATCGAATGCCGTCAAAACGATCACGAGCTTTTAAGCATGCTTAAAGAAATCAATCACGAAAGCACTCTTCAAAACATTCGAGAAGAAAGGACTCTGCTTAAAGAACATGGCGGAGGCTGCCATTTAAAAATAGGAATTTTTATAGAACACCATGAGCAATTTTATATTCACAGCGCCAAGGGAATAAGCCCTAAAGACTCAAAAAGTTTTTCACATTTTGAGCTAATAAACAAAAAAGAAATCCCGAGCTTTCGCAAGCAAGAATGCTGGCCTCTCCAAAAAACCACGGATATCTTTGAACGTGTGGCCGTTGAGGCTGAGATCCCCAAAGATGCGAACTTGCTTATCAGCAAGGCCAGGGCCCTACCCGAATCTTACACCAGCAATAAAAATCAGCTCCTCTATGCGAGCGGCTGGTCAAGCTGGCAAAAACTTGCTAGACGAGGGCACTGGATTTGCGGATGCCTGGATTCACTTGGCGAAGACAGTCAATATGGAATTCAAAGTCTAAAATTCATCGAAGACAAACCGAGCAAGTGGCTCAAGCTTAGTCACAAAACAGCTACAAGCCATAAAAATTATCCAAAGCTTTCCACATATCAGCTCAAAGCAAAGGAAATTAATTTACAGGAGCTAAAAGAATGCAAATATTTTTTTTGGACAAGCCTAAGTCTTTTTAAGCTTATACATCAAAAAATGCCTGAAATTATTACGGCCACCCATGCTTGCGGTCCCGGCAACACTTACCAAGGCCTTAAAGACGCAGGAATAAATGCAAATAAAATATTTCTCTTTTCTGATCGCCAAGCTTGGCTTAAGTCTATAAAAGATGTCGAATCTAAAGTTTAGTAACGCCGTTAATAGAATTGAGCAGAAATGTCCGCCTATTTGGATCATGCGCCAAGCGGGTCGCTATCATCGACACTACCAAGAACTGCGAAAAAAACACTCGTTTATGGAGCTTTGCAAAGAGCCAAAGCTGGCTGCGGCCACGGCCCTAGGGCCAATGGAAGACTTTGATTTTGATGTGGCCATTTTATTTAGTGACTTGCTTTTTCCACTAGATGCACTTGGAATGGGTTTAACTTATCCCGAAGGCAAAGGCCCAACTCTTGAATGGCAACTCAACAATCAAAGCCAAAGTAAATTGCAAGACCCTTTAAAAAACAAAGGTTATATGGACTTCCAAAAAGAAGCCCTAATCGAAACTCGCAAAGTTATTGGAGCCGATAAAAGTCTAATAGGTTTTGTGGGAGGTTTTTGGACTCTGTTTGTTTACGCCATGGTCGGTAGCCATAAAAATGATTTAAGCCTGTGCGTGCAAAGCAAAGAACTTTTTAAAGACTTTAGCCAAAGACTTTTACCCTTTATCGAAAACAATATTCAAATACAACTAGATGGTGGCGCAGAAGTCGTCATGGTTTTAGACACGGCTGCTGGAGCCCTTAGCCCTGAACTCTATAATGAGTATGTAATTGATGATCTAAAATATCTTGCTGAACGCTTTAAAGGCAAGTTAGGATATTACAGTAGAGGCATGCAAAAAGCTCATTACGAACACGAGCTTTTTAGGAGCGAAAAAAGTCCCTTGTCTGGCTTAGGTTTTGATGAAAGCTGGAAACTAAAAGAATCTTTTGCTTTAGCCAAATGCGGCCTTGTTCAGGGCAACTTTCCAAATGAGTACAGCAAAGAATTAGATTTTGATTCTTTTAAAAAGAAAGTTGAGAGTTATTTAACAGGCGTAGCTGCTCTTAGCAGCGAAGAGCGCCGTGGCTGGGTTTGCGGCATGTCTCATGGATTACTGCCTCAATCCCAAGAACGGAATGTGCGTTATTTTGTTGAGGAAGTTCGACGTTTTTTTGCTTAGTAAGCTTAGAGCGCTATTTGCTCCTTTAATTTTTTTCCGTTAACATTAAAGCTCTCAATGACGACTTTACAAAAAAAAGACTTAAAGTTTGAATTTAGTCGGCCAAGTTTAGCTATTGTCTTATTATTTACGCTTTGGGCACTCTATAAACTGACGGCCCCTTTTTTGATTGCCCTTGCAACAGGTTCAATTATCACACTTGTCTTATGGCCTGTTCACAAAAAAATAATTGAGCTATTCCCCAAATGTCCACGCTGGCTAAGCTCTTTTTTACTTTGTAGCCTGGCTTTTGTTGGTTTATTAATACCTGCCACTCTTGTTATTTGGATTGCAGCTAAAGATGGTTTGGAACTCATGAAAGGCCTGGACTGGACGCGTTTTTACACCTGGATAAATTCAGACACTTTTCATCTAGCCCTGCCCTTCAATATAAACATTGAAGCTGAACAAATTAAAAAATTCTTTCTAGAATTATCAAACAGTGTTTTTTCGGTAGGCACTAATTTAGCAGGGCATATAATCGCAACTCTACCAAACAACCTTCTTTCTTTACTTCTAACTATTCTAAGTTGTTTTTTCTTTATAAAGGACGGCCCCAGCCTGCTCGATTGGACCGACAAACGGATTCCTCAAAGCAATGCCCGCAGCACTTTAGTGGAAACACTTATTCAATCTACTTTTGGTTCTGTTGGTGCCTCTGTTGTTGCCGCCCTTGTGCAAGCCTTGTTGGTAGCTCTAGCCTTTTTAATCTGTGGCGTGCCCAATGTAATCGTCTTTTCTGTAGTCGCTTTTATAGGGGCATTATTTCCTATGGTGGGAGCCGCTCCCATCTGGATTGGTGGCTGTATTTATCTTTATTTTCACGGAGCCAATGTACAACTTATAATGATGATCGTTTTTGGAATCGTCATATCGCTTAGCGACTATGTGGTACGACCCATGATGTTTAAAAACTCCCGCCCACTGCATCCATTAATTGTTTTAACTTCTATTTTTGGGGGCTTAAGTTGGTTGGGAGCTATGGGTGTGTTTTTAGGCCCAATATTAGCGGCCTTGATTTTAAGTGTGATCGATATATGGGCTCAAAAAAATCCAGACACTAAGTTAAGCTAAACAATTAATATCATTGATCATTTAAGACAGACTTAAAGGCAGATGTTGACACAACGCGTAAATTGTATTATATTATGCTAGTGAGAAATTTATGAAAATGAAAAAAATCGTATGGAAGCAATTTTTAAGCTTAGCAATCTTTACCCTGTGTATTGTGAGTGCCCCCACAAGAGCCAACGACCTTAGCAACTCAGAAAGCCTAGCGAAAGCCAAAGCAGAATTATCCAAGTACCTCTCTCTAGGAGATAATTACAGAAATCTTGAACTTGGAGAATGGTCAAGACTTATGTACCACAAGCACCGCGGAAACCAGGATGAGTTTTATCTTAGGCGTTCTGTTCTTAATAAAATTCAGATCATTGATGAAAGCGTAGAAGAGGCTTTTAGTGACCCTAATAAAAATTTTTCTTTTCAAAATACCTTTGCAGAGCTTTTAAATGATTTGCAAGAAATTGAATGTTGGAACATAACTGAAGTTGACAGACAGTACCTTTTGGCTCGCAGTGTGTACTATTACTCAAAAAAATAATATCTAAACTACAATCTATTGTCCGGCGAATGTTTTTTAGGTTGAGAGCCTACTAGATCTGGACTGTCTAGGAACTTTTCCTCAGGAGACTTCTTATGGACTCTCGTTTTTTGAACGTACTGTATAAAATTACTGCAGACATTACCTATCTGATCGAGAATACTTGTTAATACAGTCTGCTTAAGAGCAAGATTATAAAGCTTGCCCATTTTATGTTCCGTATGCCGAGCTATCTGCGTTCGAAACAAACATTCTCGCCTCTTCATTGGCGTCCAATACTTCTCACATTTTTTTATGTCATTTCTTGAAGCTTCAAAGTCCTCATCTAAAATTTTCATAGCAGCATCAAAATCTTTTATTAAAAGACTGACATCACTAATATCCTCAGAGCTAGTTTTAGAACACTCCTCTAAATTAAGGCATCTCCCGAGATCATAGAACTGTTCTGCAGTTCTTGGTTTATTAGCTTCAGCCATTCTTTGAAAAATTACTTCAGTTTTTCCTCTAATACCTGCAGCTAATTTTGCATGTATGCCAGAACTGTTGTCTTTTTGATTAGTATTTCTACGTGCTTTTCTGCGGTTCGAAGCAAAAAAACTATTATCGACAAGCCTTAAAGTTTCTAAAATTGTCGAAGGGCTTCCCGGTGGTACATATTTTTCAAAATCTTCAGTTTTGATTTTTTTACTTTTATCTTTTTTTGCAAGAACATCACCCAAAACAGCATTGGTCGTCTTCGAATGATATGCAAAATGAAGCATTTTGTGTCCAAGATGTCCTCCAAGCTTACCTAAAGCCAGAGCAGGAATAAGACCTCCGGGCACTAAAAACAAAGGCACAAGCCAGATAGCTTCTTTCATCATATTTTTTGTATTGGCATCATCTATGACTTGTTTATCTAATTTATACAATGCCTTTTCATAATAGGGAGCAACATCCACTATTGTTGGACGGTGAATACAACCATAGAAGGCAACCGTCGAATCACAAACATAGTATTTATCTGTGTGTTCTTCGGCCTCTTTTGTTGAGAATGAGTTTTGTTTTCTAACTTGATCGATCAAATCCCTCCTGGAGATTTGTTTTTTCTTTAAATGACTCATTCCAACGTCTGTTCTAAGTGGTTTTACAGACCATTCATCCTTTTTATCAGCTATAAAATTCACATCTGCCGCTCCATCTTCCCAGTCCAAAGGCTCTGTGACTATTGAATGAATTTCTTTATCTATTTCAGCAATTTCTTTTATAAGCTCTTGGCTCTTTGTTGCAAGAGCCTTTGCCGATTCAATGCTTTCGGCATCTTTATTTGGATCTAAATTACAAACCTGACATTTAAAACATTTGTCATCGGAATAAAATTTAAATGGGTTAGCAAGTGTAGATTTGGGATAAGTTTCAAGAGGCGGATTGATTACAGCGCTGCAAGATTTTTTATCTTGAAAGTAACTCTCGCCACTAAAGCAGGCATTTTTACTCATTGGTGCTTGCATAATTCTTGACTGCTCGGGAGACAAAAGATTTTTTATACCGTGCATTTTTTGAAAAACAGTCTGAGTGTTTTCTGAAAAAAGATTAAAATTTATAAAAAATATTGATATTAAAAGAAAACAAGGCTTCGCTGAACACTTCATTAACTATAATTTTAAATGATTCGCTTCTTCTTGAGGCAGTCTATAGAGTCAAAATATTGAATTTTTAAAAATTCAACACTTCTAAAGCAGATAATTTAGGCTCGCCAATAGGCTTAACTTCTACATTACCAAAATCAATCACAGATGCTTCGCTTTCAGTAATTTTTTCTGCAGGCGCTCGCGGAGCTTCGTAGGCTATTTGCATAGGCTTTGACTTAGGCATAATAAAGTTTTTATTTTTAATTCGTACGTTTTCTTCTGCCAAGATCAGAGCCTTCTCATCACTACCAACCAAATACAAACGCTTTCTTGTACTATCCGAATATAGATCACTTTCGTAATGTTGTTTAAAGGTAGCAACTGCGTACTTGCCATGCCTTAAAACAACCACTTCACTTAATGTAATTTTGATCCACTTATAGCGAGCCGCTAAAGATTTTTTGTACCATCTCCATTGTTTGTAATTCATTTTGCGACCTAAAAAATCTTTATGGTAATAGGCTAAATAGGCATCTACATCCTTAGAAGACCAATCAGCAGCCCATTGATGAATTCTTGCAACCAAAGGGTGCGTCTCTGGCAAAACACCAATAGGTTCTTCTGCACTTTGTCTATCAACAACCACAATAGGTGTGCGTCTATTTGTAAATAATTTTCCTAGACGCGAGATCTTAGAATTCGACAAAGCTATGCAACCTAAAGTGTCATAACGCTTATCGAGACGAGCTTCGTTTTCGACTCCATGAATCCAGATTCCATGACCGCTGCGTTTGTTTATAATGTCATAAGGATTTGGGTAGTTTAATTTATAAGCTACGCTGCCATGGCGAGCGTCCAAACGACTTGGGTGTATTTTATTTTCAACAAAGTAGATTCCTTCAGGAGTTTTTTTATCTCCTTCGCGAAGCTTGTCTCCAAAGTTGGCTCCACTGATGGCTCTAAAACTTGCTAGCTCTTTATTTTGACTATCAAAAGATCTTACAAATAAAGTGTTCTTTGCCTTGTCTGCTACCAAATAAAAATTGTTTAACTTAACTCGCTCTTCAAAAAGATCGTTTTGTGGAACAGAAGGATTGACCGACTCTCCTTGCGCAAAAACAAGACAGGGCAACAACAATACAAATTGGCTTATAAACAATTTCATTTTTAACTTTATCGACAAAACATTCCCTCTTTCTAAATTCTACTTTTGTTTTTTTTGTTTCGCCAAGTCTAGGAACGTAAAATATCACTTATATCTAAGTGCGCCACTCGCCGAGCCGGAAAATACGAAGCCAAAAGAGCCAGTAATACAGCCACAAACACAAACAAAAGGTGCTTGGGAATATTCCAATCAATCGGAATATCTGTGGAATAATAGATACTTGGGATTATCAAAGCCGCTTTGGAGCTCAACAAAAAGCAAAAAAGCCACGCGAGCAGCATTCCCGTCAAACTAGCTGCCAAACCAAGCAAAGCTCCCTCCAAAACATAGAGCCATTGCAAGCGAAGCCTTGTAAAGCCAAGGGCTTGCAACAAGGCCAACTCCTTAATTTTTTCGCTCACCCTTACGGAGAGCGCCATATATATGGCAAGCACGGCCAATATGACCACAAAAAAGAAAATCATAAACATAACCCATTTTTCTAACTTAAGTGAATACCAAAGGCTGGCATGGGTCTCCTTCCAGCTTTTAAAGTTAAGAGAATAATCTTTTTGAAAACGTTTTTGCCAATCGGTGGCCTGGTAGGGATCTTTTAAAAAAATCTCCACGCGATTGATCGCATCACCTACCCCAAGCCATGACAACAATTCTTGTCGAGGGTAGCGCAGCAAACGCCGGTCCAATTGGTAAACACCAGTCGAAAACAATGATTGAACTTCAACCTGTAAAGGCTGCAACTCCAGGCGCCAAGGACTTCTAATCCAAATATTTTCTCCCGGTAGTAAATTTAAATGAGCCCATAACTCGGAACCAAGCATGGCTCCAGAACCTTCTTCGAGCTCCTCTACACCTTCAAGTAAAGCAGCGCCCCCCTGACGCTCACCCTCGCTGTCTTTCCACTCAAGTAAAACTTCTGTTTGAAATTTAAAGTTAAATCTCTCAAAATCTTTGGCGTAATTTTTATGCCAAGTTTTTTTTAGCTCGCGCCAGTTCTGTAAGTTTTTGCCTTCCCACAGCAAATGAGCACTTTGCTTTAAATGATTCTGCTTAATATCTTTTTGGAGTCCATCCATAATACTGCTAACAGAAATCCACGCAAAGACACTTAAACTAAGCCCCAAAAAAGCAAAGCGATTCATCCAGCGCACTGCTGGTCTAGAATGCTTCGCCCACAAATGTCGCCACAGTAATTTGCGCATTTAAAACCTAACAAGGGCTAAAAGTGAAAACTGCCGGTGGCTCTGGTGATAGCGATCTGTAGCTTCTTTCCAAGAAAATATATCTTGTTGATAGGCTAAGGCCAGCAGCAAACGAGTCGCCGTCGTTGTTAAAATGGGAAGATCAACTTGCAAGCGCATAGACTGCACCTGCGAAGAGCCAGCTCCCGCCGCAGCGCCATTAACAACAAAATCACTTTTTAAACTAAACAAATATTGAGCCCAAAAACCCAGCCCCCATATATCAAAATGCACCTGGGCTCCTACGGGCAAAAGACTAGCTTTTTTGAGCCAGCGCGCCGCTCCGGCACTAGGGGCATCTCCGCTACTGTAGACCCGCCAGCCAATGACAGGCGCTATGAACTGATCTCTGGCCCACGAAATTCTAAGTGGGTATAAAAACTCTAAATCCAAGGAGTTGGCGGCTGTTCTTTGAACCCAATTTAACTGGGTCTCAAGAGCCAAAAAACGAGCCCAATACAGCCTCCATTTAAAATTAAAATGGACCTTGTCATACCGAAGCCCAGCAGGCAAAGCATTGGTAGCACTTATGTTTTGATTCGAATAGCCAAATTCTAAGCTGTTGTGAAGCTGCCTCCAAAAAGCATTTTGCTCCTGTTTTTTTTGCGACCAGCCCATAAGGCTCTCCGCTCTAAGGTCAGCTTGTATTAGAAAAAATAAGCCTAGCAGCAAAACCCTAAATGCAATCCTGCAGCAACTCGGCCATATTGACTTTATCACAACTATCGATCATACCAGAGAGTTGAGCCGACGAAAAACGTTTGCATAAACATATAAGATTGGAAGGACATAAAAAGACATGGCAGGAGTAAATAAAGTAATCGTGGTTGGAAATTTAGGCAATGATCCAGAATTGAGACACACACCTCAAGGGAGTGCCGTAGCAACTTTTTCTGTAGCCACCAGCGAAAGCTGGATGGGTAAAGATGGACAAAAACAAGAACGAACCGAATGGCATCGAATCGTAGTTTGGGCAAAACTAGCCGAACTTTGTGCCAAATATTTAAGCAAGGGTCGACAGGCCTATATAGAAGGACGCCTTCAAACGCGGACCTGGGACGACAAAGACGGCAACAAACGCTACACAACTGAGATTGTTGCAAGCACAATACAATTTTTAGGCTCTGCAAGTGGCAGCGCAGGCGCTGGCCGAGACCAAGGCTCTTCTTCTGGTCAAGCCGAAGACCCATTTGGACCTCCACCAAGCTTTGGTGACAGCGGCGGTAGCGGCGGCGGAAGCTCAACTGATGATATTCCATTTTAGTCACTAAAATTCTAAAATAGCGCTTATGAAATTGCTTAGTCCCGATAGGAACTAAGCAATTTTTTTTTCCCAAGCTTTGTTACTTAGACTGCCGTTGAGGTGTGAATCGTTATACTGTGGCTGCAAAAATTGATATAAGAAATTTCTTACAAAGAATATTCGCCGTCTTCGTCAGAATCGGGCCAAACATCTCCCCTAATAGGATTGTAACACCAACCACCAGAGAATGCGCTGCCATCACAGCCTGAAAAGCCATTCGAGCGATCACAATCTCCGCCCGCAACAGTGCAATCAATAACTCCATTGTTTCCACCCAAGGGATTAGCGGGAATAATATCACCAGCAACGAATTTTCGATTGGTTGCAACTGGAACCTCTAGTGTGCTGCAGTAAGAAGAAACAGCCGTCACATCATTAGCGGCAAGTGCCGCAACACTTGGAAATCCCGTTGCATTAGCACATTTCATAAGAGATTTTCCGTACTGCAATTGTAAACCACTTTTTAAAGCACTAGAATTCCAGAAGTTGCAGCCTTGCGTCCATCATCTTGATAGTTAATAAATTGAGGAATAGAAACAGCAGCTAAAATACCAATCACTACAACAACCAACAACAGCTCAATAACTGTAAAAGCATCTTTTTTCTTTGAAATATTTAAGCTTCTTTTTATCATTTTATTTGACCTATTTTCTTTTAAGGATTGCATCCCATTATTCTGCATTTGAGGATCTTAGGGCTATCAGACATATGCTCAGATCCTTCATGCCCTTTAATGATCTAACAAAAGGTCATTGAAGGGTGTAAAAGTTATACAAAAATTTTCGTAGCATTATTGACATCTACTTCTTAAAGCCCGGGAGAAGAGACACTGGCATAGGCCCTAAGGCTCTTCTTCTAATCAATCAGAAGAGCTATTTGCAGCTCAACCAAGCTTCGGTGACATTAACTGAAGCCCAATGATAATCTTCCATTTTGGTCTCTAAAGTGCTAAAATAGCGCTTATGAAATTGTTGAGCTGTAATTCATTTAACCCATAAATAATTAATGACAAAAAAACAAAAGTCGAAATTTCCGCTGGTTAAAAAAAACAACCAGCCTAAGCTGCCTCTTCCAAAAGGCAATGCCGATCAAATCTTGGCCCATTATATGCGCGAAGTAGGCAAGACCCCTTTGCTCACAAGACAAGAAGAAAAAGACTTAGCCATAAAAGTTTATAAGGACCAAGATCGTTTAGCGGCACAACATTTGGCTAAAGCGAATTTACGTTTTGTAATCAAAATAGCCATGGAGTATGCCCGTTACGCAAACCGCGTGGTGGATTTAATTCAGGAAGGCAACCTAGGGCTCATGCATGCCATTCGACGCTTCAACCCTTATAAGGAAGTAAAGCTAACAAGCTATGCGGTTTGGTGGATTCGCAGCTACATTCAAGATTACTTGCTGCGCAACTGGTCTTTAGTCAGAATGGGCACCACCAAAACTCAAAAAAAATTATTCTATCGTCTTAAAAAAGTTCAAAAACGCCTAGAAGACGAAGGCATAAGTCCTCATCCTAAATTAATCGCCATGGACCTCAACGTGCCCGAAAAAGATGTAAAAATTATGCAAGAGCGAATGGCGGCCAAAGATTTTTCACTCAACTCACCAATGCAAAAAGGCGAAGGAGCCGGCAGTGAAAGTTTTTTAAACATGCTACCCGACGAGGAAGAAGCAACCGACGAAAAATTAGCTTCGGCCGAGATAAAAGAAATTTTCTCAAGAGCCCTACAAGAGTTTCGCCTAACATTAAATGACAGAGAACAACACTTACTCGATGCTCGCCTCCTGGCCGAAAAACCAGCCACCCTATTAGATCTAGGAAAAAAAATGGGCGTTAGCAAAGAGCGCACTCGCCAAATAGAAGAAAAAATCAAAAAAGCCCTCCGGGAATTTTTAAGCGAAAAATACCCGTCACTATCTATTGATTAAAGAAATATACATCGATTTTTATTTACTATTTTAATCCAGCCTGCCCATCAAGCTTCTGTAAAATCTCATATCCCATTTCGCTAAAGAAATTAGGATTGTCTCGAACTATCTGTGGAACCAAGTCCTGAGCACTCAAACCAACATGTCTAGACCTAGCTAAAAATGTTTTTTCAATACCAACTACTACATTCCCTGCAGAATTCCGAATAGTGGCACTAACATTAGCTTGGTATGAAACGATTCCAGAAGTTTTATCGAGATTTTGAGACTCTGTATCCACACCAAACATAACCTTGTATTTTTTCTTCTTAAGATCATCCAGAAAATCAGCGAAGCGTCTAGGTAGCCTTTCATCAGCATCCAGGTGAGCTATCCAGGCATTCAAAACATATTCATCATCTAGATTTATTCCTCCAGAAAGGCCTTTTATATTTTCATAAAAACATTCTTTATACGGCCCATCCAACAAAGCCCCATACAAATAACCTGGAGGATAAATGTTATGATATATATTTGCTAGCTTACGGTTAAAAGTAACAACAGCCATGTTTTTTTCATCTTGAGAACGAAGTCCTTCAAACTGTTCAACATCTTTATTTAATGCCTTAAAGGCATCCTCTGCGCTCAAATCGCGTTCCCGTATATAACTGTTCTGGATATCAATTACTCCAGCCTCGGTTAGTACATGTCTTAAGTGTTGTGTTTTTAATACGTGTTCTTTTGCCAGTTCAATCTTTGCAGTCATAACCTCTGAATAACTACTAGCACTTAACGCAGCTACTTTTTGTTCTCCAAAAAGAAGAAAAGGAGCATCCTCGAGCCTTTTAACTAATTCACCTTTAGCATCCTCCACTTGATAGCCTATCTTTTCTAAAGCATTCAAAACATCCAATAAAAAATCACCAGAAGGTCTATATAAATTACTTCTTTCTTTGTCTATTGAATAATCTCCATCAAGCAAAGTTACGCCAATAGCTTTAAAGATATGAAACCCCCCCCAACCCACAGAAGCATACAACAAAGGCGGAAAAAATCCGAAGTCTCCATCGAAAAAGATATTAGATCCCCACAAAAGAGGAACAGCCCCCCAATTTACTATTGCAGATACACCAGCCGCAACAAAAGAAAGAACACCCATTGTATTTATAGGAATATTTAAAATTCCAGAACTCTCACTCCGAGAATTTTTTTCAGTAGTACTATGACCGTGTATTTGATACATTACTGCTTCCAAAGAAGGTCGTTTTTCAATATTCAAAGCTCTAGCAACAGACTTTGCAGTTTCTTTAACGTAACTATTATAATCTTTTCTACTTCCCAAATAGAAAACCTCTCTACTTGCCTCAGGACCAAAAGCCAATTCGCATTTGTATTCAGCAAAGGCGCTTGGTGTTCCCAGCAAAAATAGTGAACAAAAGATGAGGGATAAAAACGATGACAATTTAGACTCTAAGCGCATATAAAACTTCACAAAAAGCTTATAGCATTTCAAAAAAAGATGCCAAAGAAAAAAGACTCACTCTTTCGGCAGGTTTTGTCACTCTTCGTAGATGATTTAGTCTAAAAGACCATAATTTAAGTCACTTAGCGCAATGTCCTTTCGGCCTCTCCGGTGCTATAAAAAGCCTATATGATGAACGAAATCGTGGCACTGTGCAAACGTAGAGGCTTTGTTTTTCCTAGCTCCGAAATCTATGGCGGGCTCAATTCTTGCTGGGACTATGGCCCCTTAGGCATAGAGCTTAAGCGAAATATTATGGAAGCTTGGTGGAAAGCTATGACTCTAAGATCCGACGTGGTTGGCATAGACGCTTCAATCTTAATGGCTTCAAAAGTTTGGGAAGCCAGTGGCCACGTTGAAAACTTTACAGACCCACTTGTAGATTGCAAAAAGTGCAAAAGCAGATTTCGCCAAGACAAAGCCCCCCAAAATAAAGAGGGTAAAATTCAATGTCCCAAATGTGGCGGTGTTGAGCTTAGTGACGCCCGAGCTTTTAATCTAATGTTCAAAACCTTTATGGGTCCCGTAGAAGAAAATGCCTCCACTGTTTATTTAAGACCTGAAACCGCTCAAGGCATTTACGTAAATTTTCACAATGTGGCCACCACTTTAAGAAAAAAGGTGCCTTTTGGAATTGCCCAAATTGGCAAAGCCTTTCGCAATGAAATCACACCCGGTAATTTTATTTTTCGAACTAGAGAGTTTGAACAAATGGAAATGCAATACTTTGTTCACCCCAGTGAAGATGAAAAACATTTCGACGAATGGAAAGAAACGCGCTGGAACTGGCATTTAGATCTTGGACTTAAAAAAGAAAATTTACGTTTTCACGAACACGGCAAAGATGAACTCGCCCACTACGCCAAAAAAGCTTTCGATATAGAATATCAATTTCCTTTTGGCTGGGACGAGATTGAAGGCATTCACAATCGAACTGATTTTGATTTAAAACGCCACCAAGAACACTCGAGTAAAAACTTAAACTATGTAGACCCTCGGCGCGACAATGAAAAATACATTCCCTACATTGTAGAAACTTCGGTAGGCGCCAACCGCTGTTTACTAACCGTGCTTTTAGATGCCTACTGGCAAGACGAAGCCAACAATCGGACGGTATTAAAATTAAATAACAAGTTAGCACCAATCAAACTAGCTCTTTTTCCGCTTTCTAAAAAACCCGAATTAGAAGAACTCACTCATAAAATAGAAAAAGATTATACAGGCAAACTGGCAATTGAATATGACGATTCGGGTAGCATTGGCAAGCGCTATCGCCGCCACGACGAAATCGGCACGCCTCTTTGCTTGACTGTAGACTTTGATAGTCTTGAGGACAACGCCATTACTTTTAGAGAGCGCGACAATATGAAGCAAAGTAGAATATCCCTTGACAAAATTAATGACTTTTTAAAAGATCAAAGCTTAATATAATGAAAAAATTAATTTACAGCTTGTGTGCCCTTCTTCTTTGCTCTTCTTTTAAATGGCAAGAGGTCTACCCTCAGCTTAAATTTGAAGCGCCTATTCAAATGCAACAAAGCAGTTTTGAGCCCCAAAATTTTTATATAGCTGAAAGAGCGGGTAAGATTTATCGCTTTGCCAAAAACAAAGCTACAAAAAAAGAACTTATCTTAGATATCTCTGACAAGGTAACCACTGTATCTGAAATGGGCTTATTAAGTTTTTGTTTTGACCCTGTTATTAAAAATCGTATTTATCTTCATTATAATCCAAGTGTAAAAAAATCTTCGCATATAAGCGCTTTCACAATTTCAAACTCAAGTTCAAAAACAGAAGCCAGTGAAAAAATTCTTTTACAATTAGAGCAACCCTACAGCAATCACAACGGCGGCAGTCTTGCTTTTGGGCCCGACAAAATGCTTTATATTTCTCTTGGAGATGGCGGAAGTGCCAATGATCCCTTTAATAATAGTCAAGACCTAAGCACGCTCCTTGGCAAAATTTTAAGGATCAACCCCAGAGAAAAAAATATTATTCCAAGTGACAATCCCTTTGTAAAAAGCAAAGATGCCCGAGCCGAAATATGGGCCTACGGCTTACGCAATGTATGGCGCTTTTCTTTTGATCGCAAAAACGGTCAACTCTGGGCCGCTGACGTTGGCCAAAATAGATTTGAAGAAGTGAATATTGTCACAAAAGGTGGTAATTATGGCTGGCGCCTAAAAGAGGGCTTCAAAACCCACAAAGGTGTTAATTCTAAAAAACTAAAACTTTTAGATCCTCATTATATTTATGGTCGCAAAGAGGGCATCAGCATAACGGGCGGTTTTGTTTACAGAGGCAAAGACTTAAAATCAGAACTAGATGGTCACTATATTTTTGCAGATTTTTACACGGCCAAAGTTTGGAGCCTAAATCAAAAAGCCAAAGCTAAATTAATGACCAAGCTAGCCTTTATCGGCTCCTTCGCTGAAGACTTAGAAGGCGAACTCTACGCCCTCTCGCTCATGCAAAATAAAATATACAAGTTAGTTAAATAACTTTCACAAAAGGTAATCATCGACTTTTGTTTAAGATTTACTCCTAGACTTCGAATTTCTTAAAGACTTCAGCGACTCCATCAGGTCCATCTGCCTCTGTAATATAACTCGGCTCCTCAAAGGGGACTTTGCCAACATATTTTTTTAAATTGGCCACTCCCACCGAAAAGTCTAAGCCTTCAAACAAAGAAGCATCATTAGGCGAATCACCTACGTAAAGTAATTCCTTAATAGGGTCCAAGTTATAAAAGTTTTGGCAAAGATGAAAAAGTCCTTGGCGCTTAGAAAAATCACCCCACCAGCCATTTACATGAATGCTGCTTACTTTGGCTGTGGCTCCTTCTTCCTCAAAATACTTTTGAATTTCGAAGGCTTTGTCAAGGCCAAGAGGTGGATGCACCTCTTCTGCAAAGTCGATAGCCAAATCAAAAAGTCGAAAGCTTTGATCACTTGCCACCTGCGCTTGCGGCAAGGCTTTTAAAATCTTTTTTTGCACATTGGCTTTTAACTCCCGAGACTCATCGTTAAATGTCTTGCTAAAATTTTTTTCTTTTTGATTCCAAAAGAGGCGAGACATAGCTTGAGTTTCTTCTCGCTTGAAGCGGCCTTCTGGCCAAAAATAGAGCACCGAACCGTTTTCGGCCACCACCCCATCAAAGGGCAGCATTCTAGCAATCATATCGGCCCAGCCAGCCGGCCTGCCAGTTACCATCAAAATTTTAAAGCCTTTTTTTTGTAGAGTTTCTAGACTGGCGAATATATGGGCTGGCACGCCATCGGGAAACTTGCTCAAAGTATCATCTAAATCAAAAGCCAAGGCTTTCACTTCTGACAAACTATCTTTACTGAGTTCTTTTAAATTTTTCATTTATTCACTTAGATTATGGCACTTGGCCTAGATTTTGAAGGGCTAATGCTATGAGTAATTTAAAAGTTCAAGCCCTAGGACCTGATTTACAAAACAAAGCACACACCAGTAAAAAAACTTTTAAGCTTAAAAGTTGCCAATGCTTAGGTATAGAGTTTCAAAGTATCACGGTAGAAGCCATGGTTGCCGGCGGCACTCAACAACTAAGTATCACCGGCCTCCCGAGCTCGGTTATTAAAGACAGTCGCGAAAAAATTCGCTTACTCGTTGAGCAATTTACTCACTGGCCCAATAACAAAAACCTTTACATACACCTATTGCCTGCCGGCCACCTTAAAATTGGCAGTCATTTTGAATTAGCTATATTTATGGCAGCTGTTTTAGCTTTAGAACAAGACAATTTTCCAGAAGCAGCTCTAGAGCAAATAAAGAAAATACACTGGACAGGTTCATTAAACTTACACGAAGAAGTCGAAAGCAATCAAGACAGCAAAATTTTTAAAGATTTTAGAGGCCAAAAAATATTTTCACCAAAAAATAAAATGTGCCTCTACGAATTAATGAGCCGCTTGCAGGCAAATGATTTTAGTTTTTTAAATTTAGACACTGCAAAAGAAGCAAGTGACATTATTCCTTTAAAATTTCCAAGAATTACAGGTCGTCACAAAGAGCGTTTTTGGATTTTATGTGCTTCGCTCTGCCAGAGCCCCTGCCTCATGCTTGGGCCTCCCGGCGTGGGCAAAAGTTATTTAGCTGATTGGGCAAGTTATTTTGCACCTAACTTTAGTAAACAAATCCAAAGCCAAAGAACTAAACTTTGGCGTCTCTCAAGCAACACACTTAAAAACCGGCAGAAGTCTTTAGCCCCTCATTCACGCTCCAGAATCAGTGAATTTATAGGCTTTGAGCGATCTGGCAAAAGCTTTCCGGGACTGTTGAGCCTAAGTCATGGAGGGACCCTTATCTTAGATGAGTTTTGTGAACTCAATCGCGATGTGCGCGAAATTCTACGAGTGGTGCTCGACCAAAAGCAGCTCATTCGTCACACAAGAGCTGGAACAGTAAAATGGCCAAGTGATTTTTGGCTGCTTTGCACCAGCAACCCCTGTCCTTGTGGCCGCAGCCTAATTAAAGATCACGGACGCTGTACCTGCCTAGCAAGACAGCGGCTGGAATATCTCAATCGTCTTTCTGGACCCCTAGTAGATCGCATGCCGCTCAAGCTATTTTTGTATGAAGAAGAACGCAAAAGCGAGCTGTACAAAGTCTTCAAACTAGATGAGCTAGATCATAACAAATGGCAAAATATCCAAACAGCTTTTTTAGACACAAAAGCCGTCTCTAAACCTACATGGCTATCAAACAGACGCAGCAATCAAAGAACACAACAACAAAGAAAAAAACTATTTCAGGCCTGTAGTTTTTTAAGCAACTGGCTCTATCCAGAGCAAAGCGCTTTCGATCTAAAAAAAATTTGGCAAGACTTTTTATCTGCAGACGACGAAATTCTGCGTTTTTTAAACAATGATGAACTTTAAAATATATTCTTGCAGTCTTTGCTTAAGTTTTTGCAGGCAAGAACAACTTTTTTGCAAAGACTGCCAGCAAGAAATCAATCACTCGTTGTTCCCTAGACATGCTTTTGATTTTAAACACAACATTCCTCTTTTTTACGCCGGTGAGTACCGAGGAGCTTACAAAAAATTATTACTCAAATTAAAAAGCCAAAGCGAAGAATCCTGCCCTCACATTTGGAATTTTTACGAAGAACTAATTTCTTATTGGTGTTCTGAATTAAGCTGTCACCAACCCCAAAGCGTGACCAACGTCCCCAATCATCCGATCCGTAAAATTTTTAAAGCTTCAAGTACATTTAATTTTGCGCAACAAATTAGCCAAAAGCTCAAATGTAATTTTGAAAACGAGCTTTTAAGCTACAAAATGAATTGGAATTTAGAAGGCCAAAAAAACAGCCCGAATTTATGGCGAAAAAAGACCCCGAGACATCTCGTAAAGAAAAAAGCCTCAACGGCTCAAAGAATTTTGTTAGTAGACGACGTCATTGCCAGCGGAGCCAGCATTAAAAGAGCCATAGACCTCTTAGGCCCCAAAAAAATCTGCGCCATCTTCTGCATAGCCAAAAGCTAATTGCAAAAGGTGTCTATCTACTTTTACAGTTAGGGTGCGTCATACAGAAGGTAACAACTCCTATATTTAACGCACCCTAACTGTAAAAGTAGATAGACACCTTTTGTTAAATTAAGCTGGAGTCGATGAAAACTATTTTTGAGCCTTTTCGTATCAAAAGCGTTGAACCTATTCGAATGACGAGCCAAGAAGAACGAAAAGCTATTTTGCGCAAAGCGGGACTCAATGTTTTTTTAATTCAATCTCAAGATGTTTTAATCGACTTGCTTACCGATAGTGGCACCAACGCTATGAGCAGCGAACAATGGGCGGCTATTATGCGAGGAGATGAATCTTATGCGGGCAGCCCCAGCTTTGACCGTTTTCAAAAAGCTGTACAAGAAATAACAGGTCACCCAGAAGTATTACCAACCCACCAGGGACGGGCCTCCGAACGTATCTTATTTGAAAGCATAACAAAAGAAAATCAGCTTGTGATCTCCAACATGCTCTTTGACACAACCAGAGCTAATGCCGAAAACTCAAAATGCAAAGTAGTCGACATTCCATGTCCCGAGCTTTACCAAAGCACAACACCAAGTCCCTTCAAGGGCAATATCGACCTCGATAAACTTCAAGACTTGTTACAAAAAAATAGTAACGACAATATAGCCTGCGTGGTTATGACTCTCACAAACAACTCTGGCGGTGGACAGCCTGCCTCACTTGCTAATATTAAAGCTGCGGCCGCTCTTTGTGCAAAACATCAAGTGACCTTTGTGATCGACGGCTGCCGCTTTGCTGAAAATGCCTACTTTATAAAATTGCGAGAAGAAGGCCAAGGCCACCGTAGCCCCAAAGAAATTGCACGTGATTTTTTTGAACTTGCCGACGTCATTAGTATTTCGGCTAAAAAAGATGGCATGGCAAATATTGGAGGCTTACTCTGTATGAAGTCTCCCGAACTCGCTCAAAAATGTCGCAACAACTTAATACTCACTGAAGGCTTTCCCACTTACGGGGGCCTAGCCGGCAGAGATCTAGACGCCATTGCCGTTGGCCTGTGGGAAGCCCTTGATCAAGATTACCTTAACTACAGAATTGAAAGCGTGGCCTACCTCGGAAACGCCCTCCTCGAACTAAATTATCCGATTGTAAACCCACCAGGCGGTCATGCCATATTTATAGATGCCAAAAAATTCCTAAAGCACATTCCGCCCTCGGAATTCCCTGGCCAAGCTTTGGTATCAGCCCTCTACGAACATTCAGGTATCCGAGCTGTCGAAATTGGCTCCGTTATGTTCGGCCGAATTGACGAAGCCGGCAACGAAGTACCTCACAGCCAAGAGCTAGTACGACTAGCAATGCCACGCAGGGTCTACACCCAATCCCACGTTGATTATGTAGTGGAATCCTTTGCCAGTTTCAAGGAAAAAGCAGCCCAGCTAAAAGGATTAAAATTTACCTATAAACCACCGGTTTTACGCCACTTTACAGCCAGATTTGAATGGCTCTAGACAAAAGGTGATCACCGACTTTTGTTTAAAGAAAAGTCGGTGATCACCTTTTGTTTTGACAGCTCGGAGTCCACATGATTGAAGACAGTCGTGAGTTTTAATTATTTCAAAAGGAGCTTTTGTATGACCAATCTATATCTTCGTATTTTAATCGGTGTTTTTATCCTGTCTATTTCTTCTACGGCTTATTCGGATGACGAGGCTCAAAAAATAATTGTTATCAAAGAAGCAAAATTAGGCGTAGAAACTGATGCAAGAGCCGTAGCACCGGTTGTAGATTATAACAGAAATACAACTAAACCAACGGTTACGTTAGTTATTCCAAGTCGCTTTAGTCAATTGAGCCCAGAAATTGCTAAAGCAGCGTACGACAAACTTTCTGCAGCCGTTTCAAGACTTAAGCTTGTGGTATCGCCAAACTTAAAAGACGCGGCACCTGGAACTTCTTTTGAAGGTGAAGATCCCTTAGTAACTTTCGATGCCCTAAACCGTCATAGACGAGACCAAGTTCCCGGAGAACAAAGACGAGGTGCTCCACTCAATGAAGAACAATTTGCATCAATCAAAGCAAGCGGTGAATTCGAAGCTAATTTAAATTACCCTTCTCATGCAAACTTTCGCGTTCGTCCTCTTTTTATAAAGGGCCTCAAAAACATCCAAGCCACCCTACAAAAGGCCAAAGATCAAAAAGCTTATGTATTAGAAATTTTAATACCTGAAAAACTGCGCTCAAAAAACAAAGCTAGCCTTAGACGTGGATTCACAGCTTTTGTTTCTAGCGTGAGAGACACAGTTAGTCTTGTTGTTGGACTAAAAGAAAATACAGCCAAATACAGCGATAAGGAAGTTTCACAATTCATAGACAACGCTGCGCTAGAGCAAAGTGTAATAGAATCTGACCCAAAAGAAGTTGACGCTCGATTAATGATCCCAGAGTTTCAGGTCGCAGTAAGTGAACGTCTATCGTCTGTTGTTATAGACAGCGAAGCCAGCTGGAGTGAAGTAGAAGAAGAATATCGAAATCTTTTAACTGAATCTTTAAAAGGCCAAGGTGAGTTTGTTAGACAGATAATTTTAAGAGAATTCAGATCTTACGTAGATCAAATGGTACAAGAAGAAGGTAAGCTTGACAAAAAAAAATTCTTAACAGAACTACCGACTTTCTTACAAAGCAAAGTTGCTGAGGCTCAATCCTCTCAAGCAGCAGCTCTGTATGATCCAGCGTCAATGCCAAATCTCCCATTAGAATTCTACGTTCAAAATATTATGGCGGAGCTTAAACAAGCTACACTCTTTGAAAGTATCTTGCTCGATGAAAATCTCGATAACTTACAAATCGAAATTACTGACCCTAAGTCCGGAGAAGAAAAAACTATTGATTCTAGAGGAATTGCCAAAGCCTTGCTTAGAAATATTCAAAGCCAAAGGGTCATTGCCTTTTACGAAGGCCTTTTTCAACGAGCCCGCGAAGCAAAACTAAACACTGTTCTTTTAGAATTAAAAAATGCCCACCCTAAAAAAGCTGCCAATCCTTATTATTTAGATTGGTTTCGAGAACAAGCTGAAATAGCAATGCGATCTTATTACCAAAAAGAAGCTCCGACTTTTAGATACTCTGTTGAAACCGCTTTACAGCAAAAAGGTTTAAATGAACAAGCCGCTCTTTTCGTTAGCCAGTTCAATACAGTTTTTAATTCAGATGACAAAAGAGCCGATTTAAAGAGCGCAAAAATTCCTGCAAGAACTTTTTCGTGGGGCAAAAGAGTATGGAGAGCTAAAAATTGGCCCGTAGTAGAAGACTATACTGGCCGCAAGCTTGCCGTTCCCTATAAAGAAGTTAGGGTCGAAACGGATCGTCCATTTTGGAGAATCAAAAACACTTTTGGCGCCGGAAAAGTCTCAAATATTTTATTTAATGTTTGGCACCACGGTCTTATAAACGGCCCTTGGCTCCTGAATTTAAAAGCCTTTGGAACAAGATATTATGGAGCTAAGAGAAAAATTTACGACGAAAGCACAGGTGAATCTACCGTCCTAAAACCAGGGCAAATGATCGATGAAAATGGCAAAGTTGTTGCAATGGGTTTTAGCAAACACCCTGTAACTGGCGAAACCGTAGCAAAATATCTAAAAGAAAACCCAAAATACGAAGGCGAGCAATGGTGGGTCAAATCAATCGAAGGTGATTCAGATTCATACCAAGGCTATACACCAACACCTGATCCTCGCAAAATGGGTTGGGCTCACTTTGCTGGCAGAGACTTTAAGCGTTTAGCTGCTTCTATTAAAAACAGCAAAGGCTTTTGGTTTTTTGATACCCCTACTGCAGTTGCGCTAACCAAAACTGTCAAAGGGCTTATTGGCTACCCTCTCTTAACAGCCGGACATTTACTTAGTTTTGGCGCTAAAGCCACAGGCTCAGCAGCAGCATTTGCTGTAGGCGTGGGAGTTTGGTCTACGCCTTTAATCTGGGCACCTCTAGTTGGATTAACAGCTCATACGTGGAGAGCGGTGGTTTCGGATTCTCAAACAGTAAAGGGACATTTGAGCCCAATTAATAGCTTAGCTACTCTTGGAGCCACGGGAGTTGCGGCTGCACTCGGGTACTACGCATTACCTTGGCTTGCAAGTTTTGTTGGTTTAGATATGGGCAGCCCTCTTATTCCTGCAACTCTTGCAGCTTTGACTGCGTTCTCAGCCCGAGAAAAATTAGGTAGAACTTTTTCGATGGTTGGCTTGGCAGACCTGTTTTACATTGCAACCTTGTTCCCTCAGTGGTTTATGGAAGGCACCATTAACCCTACCATCCCTCTTACAATTGGTGCAGCACTAGGCTTTGTTTTTCCTCCAAATGGAAACAGAAATACAGAACAGCAATTCGGCAATTTTGATTTATACAAAGAATTTATAGAAAAAGGATTGCTAACAGATCTAAGAGAAGCTGGCCTTTCAGCTTTGGATGTTCTTTTTTTTAAACTCGGGTGGAATTCACTCTTTAAAACTCCTGCTGCTTATTTAAGAAGTTTTTGGTCACAAGCAACTGACAGTTTTGTCTATTCTTTTGCTTCCGGGTCAAATCCGCTAACAAGAATTTTTAGTTCTGGAATGACCTTGCCCGAAAGAAATAGCTGGTTTGTTCAACAACTAGACGGCGAAGGCCTTAAAGAAGACTACTTTTGGCAGCTAAACGACGACAGAACATTGCTCGTTATCAAAGCCCGTCTCGAACTTTTGGCTCTAAAAAACTTTAGAGAGCGGGCGCGCACATTACTAGTAGATAACTCAAAAGAAGCTTGGAAAAAATTTGCTTCAGAATTCAGAGAAGTCAAATCAGTACTAGCTCTTCAGCGATATGATGATCGTAGTGGCGAAGATAGAGATTTTTCACAAGCATGGCCTGAATTTTTCCGCGAAATCAACTCAGAAACTGAAGCAGAGTTAAGCGAAATACTAGATGCCAGCATTGAACTCTTAACGAAACTCACACAGCTTCCAGTCTATGGCAAAATAAGATGGAAAAAAGATAACTTAATTGAAGTTCTACAAAGAGCAACCCTAATAACCAAAGATCATTTTGAGCCTCTCTTAAAAACATTTCGTGATCAAAACCGAACTGCTTTTTGGACAAATGCTGGACTTGAAGAAGGCGACTGGAGCGGCCTAGCAATGAAAACTTTTGCAGAAGCCTTTGGTGGCCCCGCTGCGCTCGTTCCTTTTGAAGACGAAAAGGTTGCTGCTGTGATCGCAGATGACCCCGAAAGCACAGACTTAGTCAAAGCCATTATAGGGCAGCACAGTCCAGAAGACCTAAGTCGAGTTATTATACGTTTGCCTCAAGCAAAACAGAAAGGTGAAGTGGTTGACATAGAATTTCCATATTATAGCGGAAATGATCACCACCCCAACAGCGCCTGTGAATTGCTTTTAAGTGGCGACAGCGACCACGCGAAGTTAAAAGGTTTCGCAGCAGGCTTTTAACTTCGCGTTTTAATGCTTTTTACTAGAACAATGCAACACGGCTTTATTCCTATATAGAGCCGTGTTTTAAGTACTCTACCTAAGGTTAAAAGCTCGCAAATGAAATTCAATATATTTTTCTTATTTATAATTTGTGCTTTATTTTATCTGATCTACTATTTGCAGCCATCTACAACTGTCCAGAAGGTTAACCTTCCAAAAAAAAGGATAAGTGTAAGCGCGAATCAGATCCTAAAAAAAACAATCAAAGCACCTACCCAGAAATTTATTCCTTCCGACAAAGCGCTCACATGTGATCAGCAAAACAAAGAACTAAGCCTTTTGCCCCTATCAGAAATCGACAAAGCAGCCTTTGGCTCCTTCATAAGTAAAAATTGCATCGACTCAAAAGACAAAATGCTTTTATCTTTTTTAGAAAAGTGTTCCCAAAATTTTACTTCAGAAAATATTGACTGCCAGAAGTATTTAACCTTCCGCAAAGCTCAATCCATTGCTGCCCTCAATAAAGACACTGACCCTCGCGACCTCAACAGTGCAGAAATACTTTACGAAAGTCTGCATTTGCTAAGAACAGGAAAAATCAACTCGGCCAGAATTAGAAAAATCATGGCAGAACTCGTCGAAAAACACCCCAACCTCTACCAAGCTCACAAGCTAAACGCTCTCACTCATTTTGTTGACCTTGTAAGCAGTGCGGGCGCAGACAACACAGATAAAAATCAAAATTTTCTAGATAAACTCAGCGTCTTAGATGAGTTCGACAGCTCAGAAGACTACTCTCATGAACTCCATACCATAAGCTCTTCCATTACCCTGGCCCCAGAAGAAGCCATAAGCTTTTTTGAAGAAAAAAATATGTATCGCTCAGATAAAGCAATCGATAAATATGTTATTGCTTGTTTTTATTACCGCCAAGGAATGCGAAAAAAGGGCAGAGATTATTTAAAGCTAGCTATGAGAATGGCTCCTGGCAATCAGCGCTACCAACAGGCCTATAACAATATGCTCGCTAAAAAAGAATCTGCTTGCAGTCTAAACTACAATTGGAATTTTGATATTAACGAATTTGAATAACTGCGCTTTTAAAAACTGCTTAAGATAAACCCATGCCGCTTTCTAAAAATTTAGTCAGAGTGCTTTTGGGAGCGTCTTTTAGAGCTGCTTTCAAGAATGGTGCTGTAGCACTTTTTTTAGACTTGGCAATCTTTTCGGGCTCACCTTCGCACACGATCTGACCACCATGAACGCCGCCACCGGGACCAAAATCAATCACCCAATCGGCTGCCTTCATCATCTCGGTATTGTGTTCAATAACCACCACCGTGTTTCCGCGCTCAACTAAGTCATGTAAGACCTTAATTAGTATTTTTACATCTCTAAAATGCAAACCGGTCGTTGGTTCGTCTAAAACATAAAAATAACCAACCGACTCTGAGCTTAAAAATTCGCGAGCGATTTTTAAACGCTGACATTCACCACCAGAGAGAGTGTTCGAGGGTTGTCCAAGCTTTAAATAACCTAGCCCTACTTGTTCTAAGATTCCTAGGTTTCGAGCCAAACGCCGCTCACCAGCAAAAAAAGCTTTGGCTTCGACTACAGTCATCTGCAAGACGTCGTGAATATTCTTTTCTTTATAGCGAACATTAAGAACTTGTTTTTTATAACGCTTGCTTTGGCAGTGTTCACACTTTAAAAAGATATCTTCCATAAAGACCATTTCCACACGTACAAAACCATCACCTGAGCAGTGATCACAGCGACCACCCGGCACATTAAAAGAAAAATGGCCCGAATGAAATCTATGCTTGCGCGCGTCTTTAGTACTGGCAAATAGATGCCGAACATCATCAAAGCTTTTTATAAAAGTAATGGGATTGGAGCGAGGGCTTTTGCCAATCGGATCTTGGTTAATTAACTTAACAGAGCGAATGCCCTGATAACCGCTCAAACGTTTGTAGGCACCAGGCACTTCCGCTTTTTGCAAAAGAGTTCTGGCTAAAGCCGGGTAAAGAGTTTTGCGGATAGCCGAAGACTTACCACTGCCCGACACGCCCGTTATACAAGTCAATAATTCACGAGGAATCTTAACATCAATTTTTTGCAGGTTGTTTTCTTCGCATTCAGTGATTTCAAGCCACTCAATTTTTTTGCGTTGATCTTTAAAGCGTTCAACTCTGCGCCGAAGAGGCACGGGTACAAAATCCTTGCCAGATAAAAAGTTTTGCGTGCTACTGCCTTTTAACTTGGCTTTCTTAAAGTCTTTGTAGTCGCCGCTGTATAACAACTCACCACCATGCTGACCAGCTCCAGGACCTATGTCCACCAAATACTCAGCCTGCTTAATAATATCGGGATCGTGTTCAACCACCACCACTGTGTTTTTTAAGTCGGTCAAGCGCTTCATAATTTCGACTAGTTTAAAAGTATCGCGCGGATGCAAACCTATACTGGGCTCATCGAGGACATAAGTAGTCTGAGTCAAGCGCGAAGCCAGTTGGTTGGCCAAGGCAATTCTTTGGGCTTCGCCGCCCGAAAGAGTTTTTGCCAATCGACCTAGACTTAAATAATCTAGACCTACCTGTAGTAAAAAATCCAATCGGCCATCGATTTGCACAAAGACTTCTTTGCCAATCTCTTTTTCATTTTTTGTTAACTTTAAGTTATTAAACCATTTGTGGAGCTCTTCGATAGTGAGCGCACTTAAGTCTGCAATATTTTTTTTGTGAAAAAAGACATGCAAGGATTCTGTTTTTAATCTCTTACCTACACAATCCGGACAAATCCGCGGACTTCTATAACGAGAAAGAAAAACACGAACCTCTACTTTGTAGCGGTTTTCTTCTAACTGTTTAAAAACTGTTTCAACACCTTCGTAATCCGCATCACCTTGCCACATTTTGTCGCGGTCTTTTTTCTTTAAAAGCTTCCAGGGCAAATTCGTATTAATTTTGTTTTCCTGACAATACAAAAACAAATCCTTTAAGGCGGTTTTCATAGAAGGCTTACTAAAGGGCTCAATCGCCCCTTGAGAAATAGACATATCGGGATTGGGAATCACAAGCTTGGGATCAATCTGCAGTGTGTGACCAAAGCCCTTACAGATCTCGCAGGCTCCCATCGGCGAGTTAAATGAAAATAGATTTGGTGACATCTCTGGAAAGCGCTTGCTGCCATCACCGACCGAAGGGTATTCCGTAAAGCGGTATAAATTTGTAATCGTGTTCTTATCGTCAACAACCGCGCAAAAGGCGCGGCCAAAACCTTGGGCATAACACTGAGCCATTGCCTCCTCAACTCGGCCCCGCTCTTCTTTTTCGATCAAAAGCTTGTCGGCCAAAATAAAAATTTGCTGTGAACTTTTTGCTCTACCCAGCAAAGGAATCTTTTTTTTCTTTAAAGCTTCTTCTACATCGACCAAAGCACATTTCTTTTTTTCTTTTAAAGCCGTGGCATCTATGGTGTGGCTAAAGGCATTTTCGAGCATGGCCTCCAGAGCCCGCCGGCGATCATCGATTTTAGACGTCTTAGAAAACTCATAAGGAAATAAAAAATAGGCTCTCTGTCCCTTGTGATCTTTTTGCAATTGATCACAAACTCGTGTGACCGCATCTTTTTTAACAAGTTCATTAGTTTCGGGGCAATACATTTTGCCCATTTTTGAAAAAACCAAACGAAGGTAGTCGTAAATTTCTGTAGCGGTGCCAACGGTAGATCTAGAACTTTTAATGCTGTTCTTTTGTTCGATAGCGATGGTAGGAGACAAACCCAAAATATCATCTACATCGGGTTTTTCGTGTTTTTCTAAAAACTGGCGAGCGTAGGCACTTAAAGATTCAATATAACGTCTTTGGCCTTCTGCATAGAGGGTGTTAAAGGCCAAAGAACTTTTGCCACTACCGGAAGGGCCTGTCACCACACTAAATTTAGCCTTGGGAATTTTAAGATCAAAGTTGCGTAAATTGTGTTGGCGGGCGCCTTTTATTTCGATAAAACTCGAGTTCATTGACCCTTCAACATAAACTCTATTACGGCCTGTGACAATGATCTCTTGCTGTTTTAAGCTAAGGGCACTAAGGTCATAAGTTATGGGATTTACTCAAAAATATCAAAATTTACTCAAGCACCAAGCTCGAGAGGAAGACCCAAATGAGAAAAAGCTTCTGCACTCCATTGAATGGCTCCATAAAGACGGCGACCTAAGCTCATACAAAGAAAAAAACACATGTCTCATCTACGGCTATGCAGACGACCGGGGAGTGGCCGCAAACAGAGGAAGAACCGGGGCAAGCGGAGGCCCTCAATCTTTTAGGCAGCAGTTTTATAACTTGGCGTATAGTGCAAAGAACGATCTTATTCTGGCAGATCTCGGTGACTTAAATTTAACGGCATCACTAAAAGAAGACCAAGAAAAAGCTTTGCATTTTTTTAAAACGAATTCCCATTATTTTAAACGCAAACTAAGCATCGGCGGCGGCCATGACTGGGCTTATCCCGACTTTGCCTGCATTGACCCCAAAGAAAGTCTTGTAGTTAATTTTGATGCTCACTTAGATATGCGCCCCCCTAGTAAAGACTCCAATAATTCTTGGCACTCGGGCACGGCCTTTCGTTTGCTGGCCGAAAAATTCAACAAAGAACTAAGCCTTTTAAGTATTGGCTTACAAAAACATTGCAATCAAGAAAATCATCTAAAGTGGGGACAAGAGCAATGTGATTTACACTCTCTTTTTTTAGAAGACTTTCCCCTTTCTATAGAAAAACAATGGGAAGAATTGCACTCCATAACAAACAAAGGTTTAAGGGATAAAAAAGACATCGCCCTTTCACTTTGTTTAGATGCCTTTTCTCAAAGCGAATGCCCTGGAGTAAGCGCTCCGCAAGCCATTGGAATTTCAACTCTGTTAGTATTTAAGTTTATTAAACACTTTAAAGAAAAAATCAAGCACCTGGGAATCTATGAGCTCAATCCAAAATACGACCAAGACAATCAAAGCGCACGGCTAGCAGCAAAACTAGCCCACAGCTGGCTATAAAAATCAAAAGGTGTCTATCTACTTTTACAGTTAGGGTGCGTCACGGAAGCTAACGCACCCTAACTGTAAAAGTAGATAGACACCTTTTGATTTTTAGTCGTGGTTGTGGCCATCGTGGTCGTGATGATCGTGACCTTCATGGCCTTTGTTCACCTCTTCGACTAAGACTTCCAGACTTTCTCCTGGATACATTCCAATCAACGAACGTTCGGCTTTCGCCCCCTTGTTAGAGCCTTCCAACTTATAAAAACTTCCCTTTAAATTAACTGTGTTTAAGCGTAGAGCTGACCCCACCGGTTCTTGAAAGCGCCGACCGGTCTTGGTTACTAAAATTCGATCAGCAGCATCTTTATTCACTTGCAACTTATATGTCTTGCCACCGCGATCCATTAAATACATTTCATTAAGATCATAATCATAGGACCAGTAATCAACTGGCCTGGGAATATCGGCTTTTATTTTTTTATTTAATTGAGTGTCTATATCTCCATCAAAGGGCGTTAAGAGATATTTTTTAGTTTGTTTCTCTCTTTGTTTGCGGGACCCCATGTATTGCCCCGGTAATTTAGGTCGTTTTTCCTCATCTCGCAGCTCGCTTTTTGAGGAGCTGCTCTTAGAAAAATACTGTGTAGCCTCCGCATAGCTCCCATGGGCTTGCAAGGACAGAGAGAACAGTAACTCTGCTAGCTGAGCTTTCATTTTTTTTAATTTTTGAATTTTTTGATAAAAATCTGCAATCTTAGTCTGATCTTTTTTTTCTTGATCAAAAAGTTTTTGTAGGCGCGCAAGATTTTCTACTACGCGTTTTTGCTTGGATTTATTTCGCAAATAAATTGCGTTAAATTGTTTGTAGCGTGCTTCTGCAACTGATTTAGGCAAAGAGCTTATCTCTGCCGCACTCACATCCTTAACTTTAGTTTTGCTTAATTTTATTAACTGCGGATAGGCCTTATGTTCTTTTAACAACTTCAAAAAAACACTCTGTCCCTCCTTCGAGTTTTCTTGTGCGAAAACTGTCAAAAACATCGAAAATGCGCAAAATGTGACTGCTAGTTGTTTTTTCATCTATCATTCAGTATCAGACAGAGTTATTCTAAAAGGGAGGGAAAAACGTGAACACTTTGGCACTTATCAAAAATACTTTCTTTCTGCTTTTTGTTTTAAACGGATGCAGTCATGTTTCGACTGCGGACAAAAGCCTATCAAACAAACATCAAAAATTAGCCGCAGAATTTGCGAAAGATAAACTTTACCCTCAGGCCATAACTCAATACCAAAATGCCTTGTCTTTAGATCCTAAAAATCCCGGTATTTACAATGGCTTAAGTCATGTACATTCAGAAATGGGTAATTTTTTACAAGCCAAAAACTACGCCAGCAAAGCTCTTAAAATCAACAACAATGCCTACAACCACTATCAACTAGCTCGCATACACCTTAAAGAAAAACAAAAATCTAAAGCTTTAAAGCATGCTCGCGAGGCCATGAGACTTAATAAAGCCAATAATTTTGCAGACTTATACTTCTTGAGCAGCAAAATATTTCTTGAATATCAAAAGTACCAACTCGCCCACAAATACTTAAACAAAGCTCTAAAGATCAATCCCAAATCCTGTCCCTATAAAAACTACCAAACGAAAATTCTTTACCGCCTAAAACAAAATTTCAACGCCTATCAAGAGGCTCGTTTAAATGCCAAAAACTGCCCTCTCTACCCGCAAGCCCACTTCTGGCTGGCCTTTTTGTCTTCCATCCAAGGCCAAAAAGGTAAAGCGATTGCCAGCCTAAAGCACATCAAAGAGCGATTTAGCGATGCAGCAGTCTACTCCGAATCAAAAAAATATATTCTTTTTTTACGAAATAAGATTAAACTACCAGAACCTAGGGAACATTTTTAGAAGGTATAAATATTATGGAAAGCAGCGAAAATACATTAAGCAACACAGACAATCTTCTAGATAGTCCCGGCAGCTCCCTTAAGGACTTTGGACAGTGGCTAAAAAATAAAAGACTTGAAAATGAAGTCAGCATAGAAGAAATCGCCGCTGTTACCAAAATTCATATTAAGCAACTACAAGCTTTAGAAAATGGTGATCGAGAACAACTTCCGGCCCTTACCTTTGTTCGTGGTTTTTTAATTAGTTATTCAGCCTATTTAAAGTTAAGCGACCAAGAAGTGCTTAGCCACTTTAAGCAAGCTTATGGTTCTACTGAAGCAGCTATTAATGACATGATCACTCCAGATGTCAGCAAAAACAACACTTATCAAAATTACGACAACTCTACTGAAGAGCAGGTCAACGTTGTTGTTCCGCCTCCCTTTATGAAAGCACCAGGTTGTAAAGATCTGGAACGAGATGATCGAAAACTAATCACTCCCAAAACAACTACGATTGCCGCCCTTGTTATTGCGGCAGGCATTTTTTTTGGTTGGCTAGCTTCTGTTGGCAAAAATTCTAGTTTTTTAAAAAACAAAAAATCTGCCGTGGTTAAAAAGATAAACACAGTTGCTCCACAGAAAAGCAAAGTAAAAGGCCCTGTACCGGCATCAAACTCTCTAAGCAAAGCGGCGACCAAAGAAAAGCCGGCGATCAAAGCTCTTCAAAATGCAAGCCCTGCAATATCGGCTCAACCCACTACAGTTGCAGCCAAAAAACATTCTCTATATTTAAAAAGCCAAGAAGAAACCTGGATAAGCCTAAGACTTGATCACCAAGAGCACAAAGGCCAGACTCTCACTCCTAATAAAAAGTATCATTTTGAAGCCGATAAAAAAGTAGTGCTGTCTTTGAGCAACGCTGGTTCTGTTGAAATAAACTGGAACGGAACTTGGTATCAGCCCCCTGGCTTTAGAGGCAACGTTATGAAGTTAAGTCTGCCCGATGACTTAGGCAAACTACAAAAGAAAGTCTGGCGCCCAAGAACCCCAGCTACAACAAGCGTTGAAGATTCAACGCTCAGTACCTTAAGTTTATAGTTTACGCTGCTTTTAGATCACTATCGCTCGGCGCATAAGCGGCAAACAAAGATTTATCATTTGCGGCATCCCAGGCTGTTTGGCCTGTAATTTCTCCCCGCTGAGCTCCCGCCAAGATTTCTTGATCAATCAGCTGCATACCTTCTTTTTTACCCGTCTGCATCATGGAAGGAATTTGAAATGTTTTACCTTCTCGAATCAAGTTAGCAACAGCGGCGTTAGCCACTAAAATATCATGATAAGCTTTTCGGCCTTTGCCATCTGCAGTTTTTAAAAGTTTTTGTGCCACAATAACTCGCAAACTCTCTGACAACATGGATCTAATTTGAGATTGCTCGTCGGCTGAAAATGAATCAAGAATACGGTCAACAGCTTTAGCGGCTGAATTGGTATGAAGAGTTGCAAAAACTAAATGACCTGTTTCTGCGGCGGTGATTGCTAGTGCAATTGTTTCTGGGTCACGCATCTCACCAACTAAAATAACATCCGGGTCTTCACGAAGGGCGGCCTTCAATGCCGAAGAAAAGCTTGTGAAGTGATCTCCCAATTGCCTTTGGTTCACCATACCTTTGATCGATCGATGCTGAAATTCAATCGGGTCTTCCAAGGTCAAAATATGACCTCTGCGAGTTCTATTTATTTCATGAATAATTGAAGCAAGTGTAGTAGATTTACCGGAACCTGTTGGACCTGTTACCAAAAACAAACCATTGTGATAACTAGCGCCTTTATAACAAGCCATTGGTAGCCCAAGTTCTTCCATTGTTGGAGCCTTGTCGGATAAAGCACGAAAAACCCCGGCCATCCCCAACCTTTGTAAAAAAGTATTGGCTCTAAATATGCCGGCTCCCTTTACTTTAAGAGCAAAGTCAGCAGATTTTTTTTTCTTAAAATCATCTTTTTGAGACGAAGACATTACGTCCATCAAAATGCTCTCAGCTTGAGCCGCCGTCAAAGGTTCTTTACTCAAGGGGATCATTTCTCCGTTCACACGAATCATAGGTAGAGATCCAGCTGAAAGGTGTAAATCCGAACCCTTATGTTTTACCAAAGCCTGTAAATATGTTACTACTGTTGCCATTATAGCTAATAGATCGGCATATATTATATGAAACTTAAGCACGGCAGAGATTTGAATAAATTATTGACTTTAAAAGCTTTTATAAATGTTAAGCCCTTACCGAAGGATAGTTAGTGAGCACTGAAATATTAGTAAATGTAGGCATCGAAGAGACCCGCGTGGCCCGCCTCGAAAATGGTCATTTAGTCGAAATACAGACTGAAAGAAAACGAGAGAAAGGTCTTAGTGGCAATATCTACAAAACCAGAGTAGCGCGAGTGTTGCCGGGCATGCAGGCGGCCTTTCTAGAAGCCGGTCTAGCTCGCACAGCTTTTTTGTATGTAGGCAATATACTGGACCCCAATCGCCAGCTCGAAGTTTTAGATAAAATAGAAGAAGAAACTGAAAAAGAACAAAGTGACGAAGAAGTTAAAGAAAAAGAAATCGCTGTACCCACTCATAAAAAAAGAACTTACCCTGAGATATCTGAATTAATAAACGAAGGCCAAAGCATGCTCGTGCAAGTTACTAAAGAACCTTTGGGAACAAAAGGCGCGCAAGTAACGGGCTACATTAGTATACCGGGTCGTTTTTTGGTTTTTTTACCAGAAAGCCCCCACGTTGGTATTTCCAAAAGAATAGAAGACCCCACCGAAAGAGAAAGACTTCGAGAATTAGTCGAAAAATTTCATAAAGGCAGCGGCGGTTTTATTGTGCGTACAGTAGCAGTCGGAGCCAGCGCAAAAAACATCAAAGACGATATGGACTATTTGATCAAACAATGGGCCACTATCAAAAAACAAGGCGACAAACAAAAGGGGCCTGGCCTTGTTTTTGCCGACCTCGATATTGTTAGCAAAATTCTTCGCGATCGCGTAAGCGACGATGTAGAAAAAATTATTATTGATGATTTAGCTTCTTACAAAAAAATTCAACGATTTGTTCAAGGCTTTTTACCTAGATTTAAAAAACGAATCGAACTTTATGGAGACAAAAGCCCTTTGTTCGAAAGATATGGCGTCGAAGGAGAACTCAACAGAGCCCTCTCCCGAAAAGTTTGGCTAAAGTCTGGCGGGTATATTGTTATTGACCAAAGTGAAGCTCTTACAGCTATCGACGTAAATACCGGCCGCTTTGTTGGTCGCAAAAACTTAGAAGAAACAATCCTGCAAACTAACATTGAAGCGGCTAAAGAAATTGCCTACCAAATCAGGTTGAGAAATATCGGCGGAATTATAGTGCTTGACTTTATCGACATGGAAAAAGAAAGCGACCGAGTGCGCATCTATGAAATGTTTTGCAAAGAGTGCGACAAAGATCCCGTTAAAAGCAACGTGTACCCCGTCAGTGAACTAGGTTTGATTCAGATGACTCGCAAGAGAACCCAAGAAAGTTTGCACCAGCAAATGACCACTCATTGTAGCTATTGTGATGGACGCGGTTATTTAAAATCATTACAAACTATTTCCTTTGAAATCATTAGAGAATGTAAAAAAGAAGTTCTTTCGGCTAGCGACACTTCAACAATTGCAGTTTATTGCCACTCAAAAGTTGCTGAGTATTTAAGTGATGAGCAAAACTTAAGCCTAAAAGTTTTAGAAGACGAAATATCTAAAAAAATAAACATCAAAGAAGATCAAAACCTGCATCTCGAAGAGTATGAAATTTTCACACGCGAGGAATAGAAATGAGCAAAAAAGTAATTGATCCCCAACACGCCAGCACCGATTTTAAATTAAACGAGGTCGAACATTGCTACGGCGACAATATTCATATTCTATCTAGCCCCTTTACAGACTGGCTTTTAGCCAAGCTTTGTACCGAATCAGTCAAACTACCTAGCTTTAATTTACACTTAAGACGCCTCTATCAATATTTATTACAAAACTCCATAAACCATCTTTTTGAAACAGAATATTTAGAAGTTGAAACTCGCATGCAAGAATTTCATCCCGCAGAAGCTCAGCTTAAATGTCGAATCCCCAAACTTCCAAAGCAAGTTGTGATTGCCTGCCTTGCAAGAGCAGGTGTGCTGCCCAGCCAAGAATGTTTTGAAGAACTATGCCACTTTGATCAATCCGACCAGCACCGAATCGACTATATAAATATAAATCGGCAAAGTGACTCCAGTGGTTCCATTTTGGGTTCACACATTCACTCGAGTAAAATTGGTGGAGAGATCGATCAAGCAAGTGTCTTTATTCCCGATCCAATGGGAGCCACCGGCTCAACCATTGCCGAGGTAATTAAATTATACGAAAGTCTCGGAAATGCGAAAAACTTTATCGCTCTTCACTTAATTATTACGCCAGAATACATAAGAAAGCTCCAAAGCTTGAACTCAAAACTACATGTGTATTGCCTGAGAGTTGATCGCTCCCTATCCGATGCTTCCGTATTACAGAAAAAACCTGGCGAAGATCTAAAGGCCGAAATTGGCTTAAACAAACAATCTTATATTGTGCCAGGAGCTGGTGGAATTGGTGAAATTCTAACCAACTCTTTTGTCTAAAAATTCTAAGAACGAAGCTCGCTTTTTTGTATTTATTTTTCTTATGCACAGCTCACACGAAGACTAATAATAAACAAAAAGAGCCAAAATACGCCAAAAACAGGCAAAGTGCATATTGGATCCATCCACCATACAATGTGGACAAGTTATAGGGCTTTATTTGCACACCGGCACACCGTGGACAAGCTGTGGATAACCAATAATTAAGCCTTTTGCAAAGCCTATAAACCGTCCCCAGTTAAAAAGATAAATAAGCAGAAATGTAATAGATTTAGTCTCTTATCTAAGGGAAGAAATACTTGTTAACACTTATTAAAAATTCTACGCCAGCAAGCGCAGAAAAAGAAATTGCTTGGCAAAAATCTGAAGGAAATTCCTTTAGCCAAGATGTGCTTAACAAAGCTCCTGAATTGCAAAAAATTTACAATCGTTTTTTAGCAAAATCTAAATGGTTAACCAGTGCCAACGGAATTATTATTAAAGCTCCGACGAGTTTTCACGCCGCCCGCATCAAACACTTCACACCCTACCTCGAAAGCGCCCTTGGTAATTCTATTCACAAAATAGAAGTAGACAACAACTTACGTGAAGGAATTACAAAAAACAAAAGTGCCCTCAAACAAAAGCTTATTCGGCAAACACAACTGCCCCTAGCTCCCAAAAGAGTTGCCAAGCAAGCGGTCACTTTAGCGCCCTACTTTAAAAGACAAGGAGCCCCTACCTTAATCAGCAGCCCAGCTCTAAATCCCCTATATGAACTGGTAAAACGCTGGTCAAAAAACCTTGGCAAAAGCTGGGAGCCGCAAATCCTATGGTTGCACGGAGAGGGAGGCGTCGGAAAAACTCATTTACTAAAACAACTCAACAGCTGGGTGGCACCAGATAAAAAGCTACTATTTGTTGATGTTTTAAAATTTTTAAGTGAGTGGAGAGAGTCGCTCGAGAAAAAGCGCAATTTTGAATTTATAAACAAATACCGCAAGCAAGTAGATGTTCTTGTGATCGAAAACATTGACCTTTTAAGAAACAAAAAAGGCACGCAACAAGAACTGCTTTTTACATTAAATCACCTTGCCGAAAGAGGCGGAGCGGTCGCCCTTTCTAGCCTAGAAAGCCCAAATGATTTAAAAGAATATATTAATGAATCTTTGTTCAGCCGTTTCATGTCAGGCCTTACTTTAGAATTTCCAGCAGTTGATCAAAATTTTAAAGAATCACTTTGGCAGCACATGTTAGATATGTACAACTTAAAAGACGTAGCCATAAATACTAAGCTTGTACACAAACTTTTAGACCTTCCCTCTAAAACAGTTCGCCAGTGCAAAAGTCTTTTCACCAAAACTCTTGGCTATATCTCTATCGAAGGCACTTTGGATCAACGAACAATCGAACGTCTAGAATTCCAAGTTCTAGGTCAGAGGCCAGAAATCCACAGCCGTGCCATGCTGAGCCCCAAGTCAATCATAGAACGAGTCTGCAGCCTCTGTGGGGTACATAGTGCCGCTATACAAGGCAACAGCCGTAGAGGCAACATCTCCCTTGCCAGGCGTTTTATTTACCTTAGCCTCTCAAAACACCTGGGAATGAGTAATTCCGAGATCTCATCGATCACCCAAAAAGACCCCTCAACTATTTGTCACGCCCTGCGTGCAATTGAGAAGGAAATCGAAGAAAAGCGACATATTCTTGAACAATGGAACTGGATCTGCGACAAACTCAAACGACCTTGCTAAACTAAAGACAGTTAAGTCCTATGAGCCAAAAATATTTTATACTCGATACCAACGTTATTCTACACGACCCTCAATCAATTTTTAAGTTTGGAGACAACACCGTCCTTATTCCAATGACCGTGTTAGAAGAAATGGACAATTTTAAGCGAGAACAAAATGATCTAGGCAGAAACGCTAGAGAATTTAGCCGCCATGTAGACAAACTACGCAAGAAAGGATCTCTTGCGAACGGTGTCGAAATTAATGAATCTGGAATTCTAAAAGTTGAGCTGAATTTTCAAGACAGCAAGATGCCTAAAGACTTGCAAATAGACAAAGCAGACAATCAAATCTTAGCCATTGCCTTTAGAACAGCTCGCACTTACGGCAAAGAAAAAGTTAAGCTTATTACAAAAGACGCAAACCTGCGCATTAAAGCTGATTCCTTAGCCATCTTAGCCGACGACTATGAAGCTAATTTTTTGGACAATGACGAACTCTACGCTGGCTTTAGTGTGATGGAAGTCAATGACGAAGAAATTGCCTCTTTTTATTCACAAAAAACTTTAGCCCTAGGTGATGATCACGGACTGCTACCAAATCAATTTGTTATTTTAAGAGATCAAAACAACCCAAGCCATTCGGCCATTGGTCGCTTTGATCTACGCAGCCAATCCCTACTGCCTCTTATTCGTAAAAACGATGGAGTCTGGGGACTGCACCCCAAAAATGTAGAGCAAAGCTTTGCACTAGACTTATTACTGAATGACGATATTCAGCTTGTCTCTTTAGTAGGTAAAGCAGGCACCGGTAAAACACTATTAGCAGTAGCTGCCGGCCTCTCAAAAACTTTAGACGAAAACCGCTACAAGCGTGTCTTGGTCTCGAGACCAATTTTCCCTATGGGTAGAGACCTTGGTTACTTGCCAGGTGATATTGACGAAAAACTCAATCCTTGGATGCAGCCTATCTTTGATAACATAGAATTTTTAATGGGCTCAGATGCTCGCAGACCTGGCATTGCCAGAGGCGCTCAAGAACTCATCAATCAAGGCATGCTTAACGTAGAACCTTTAACCTATATTCGAGGTCGCTCTATTCCTAATCAATTTTTGATTGTTGACGAAGCACAAAACCTCACCCCACACGAAATGAAAACAATTCTTACAAGAGCCGGTGACAACTGCAAAGTGGTCTTAACCGGAGATTGTCATCAGATTGATAACCCTTATGTCGACACAATTAGCAATGGACTCAGTCATGTGGTTGAACGTTTCAAAAACCAAGAAATTGCTGGACACATTACTTTAGTAAAAGGTGAAAGATCTTTGTTAGCTGAGATTTCTTCAAACTTATTGTAGGTTTTTATGCTCGAGAATCGACGTCACTACAGAATACCTTTTAAAAACAAAGTGGTGCTTTCTTTTGCAGAAGAAATAATCACTGGCACGGCTATCAACATTTCACTTGGTGGTCTTTTTGTACGGAGCTTAAAAGTTAAATCTATCGACACGAGCTGCCGAATGCTTTTTGAACTAGAAGAAGACAACAGTCCCGTAATCTTTCATGCCACTGTTAAACGAGCTATTAGTTTTGAGCAAAATACGGAAGCCGACCCAGGCATGGCTCTGCAGTTTGACAAATCCAGCCCCGAGGCTCTGCAAAGGTTAAAAATATTTTTAAACAAAGCTAAGCAAAATTTTAAAGTGGCCTCTGCTATTTTATCTTCTGGTGAACCTGATTTAATGACCTTGGGACCGCTTTTAAAGAGCCTCTCTTTGCCTGAGAGCTCCGATGTAAGCGAACTAAGATTCCAAGTTGAAAAAATATTAACGATCATCGAAAGCTCTGGATCCTAGTATCCCGCTCCCAACACGCTCTTTTGTTTACAAAAAGCTCTGAGCTAGATTAAACAAAGCTCATGAGTGATTTACAATTCAAACTTAAAAATGGCGAAGAATACATTCCACTCTGCAACTTATTAAAAGTAACGGGATTATGCGATTCAGGGGCCAACTCTAAAATTGCAGTAGAAGAAGGACTCGTCAATGTGGACGGCCAAATTGAGTTACGCAAAAGGTGCAAAATTCGAGCGGGACAAGTCGTAGAGATCAACGATCAAAAACTTAGAGTGCTTTAAGAGCGAGATACAGTGAGCCTAAATATTTTTTAATTGTCGGTCAGCAGAATTAACAGCTATAAGGAGCCTAATGACACTTTTATCATTGCATGGCCTTGGAAAGTGGCAAGGCAGTAAAAAACTTTTTGAAAATATTACTTTTGGTTTAGACTCTGGCTCCAAGCTAGCTCTAACCGGTCCAAATGGCGCAGGCAAAACAACTCTACTCAATATTATTGCAGGCAAGCTTGAAGCTGACGAAGGCAGTATCAGCAAATCAAAAACTTGTAAAATAGCTTTTTTAGAACAAAGTCCTACATTTGATTTAGATAAAAGTATTTTAGAAACTGTCTTAGAAAAAGCCATTTTAACAAAAGATGAATTTGTTTGCGAGCAACAAGCCTATAAGCTCATAAGCAACCTTGGTTTTGACGATGCCGGCATTGGCTCAGATCAAAAAATAGGCGAACTCTCTGGGGGCTGGCAAAAAAAAGTAGCCCTAGCCAGGGAAATTTTAACAGAACCCAACCTTTTGCTTATGGATGAGCCCACCAACCACTTGGATGTAGAAAGTATTTTATGGCTAGAAAATTATTTAAACAAAATAAATTTTGCTACATTAATTATTACGCACGATCGCTCCTTTTTGCAAAATACCTCTACGGTTATAGTTGAGCTCAATAGATGCTACTCGTCGGGATTTCTTAAATGCAATGGCGATTATGCAGACTTTTGCGAGATAAAAGCAAATCTTATTTCAGCTCAGCAACAATCTGAAAGAGCCACCACCCAGCAGCTAAAAAAAGAAATGGAGTGGATGCGCAAAAGCCCAAAAGCGCGCAGTAAAAAACAAACGGCCCGAATCAAGCAAACAGAAGAACTACAAGAAGTTGTAAAAAAAATGAGCTACCGCTCTTTCGTGGCCCCAGTCAAAATTGACTTTCAAAACCATCAACAGTCTCCCAAAAAACTAATCGAAGCTCAAAACATTTCTAAGTCCTTTGGCGACAAAGTTATATTTAGTGATTTTGATTTAATGGTCCAAAAAAAATCAAGAATTGCTTTTATCGGAGCCAATGGCTCAGGTAAATCCACCCTTATCAACTGCCTTTTGAATAAAGAAAGCATAAACTCAGGCAAGCTTGAATGCTCTGATCTAATGAAATTAAGTTACTTTAAACAATCAAAGACTTTAGATAAACTCGACAGTAAGTTAATTGATTTTTTTGCACCAGATGGTGGAAATGTTAACTATTGTGGAAAATGGTCGAGTTCTTTTTCATATTTGGCTCGCTTTGGTTTCGGAGCCGAACAACACAACACTCAGGTAAAAAAACTATCGGGCGGAGAGAAATCGCGACTTCTGATTGCCAAGTTAATGCTTGAAGAGTCAAACCTATTGGTTCTAGACGAGCCAACAAATGACTTAGACTTAAGCACCCTTAATGTTTTAGAAGAGCAACTAAATGCCTACCAAGGAGCTCTAATTTTAGTGAGCCATGACCGCTATTTTCTAGATCAAGTCTGCAACGAGATTTATGCTTTTTCTCCAAATCAAAATAATAAAAATTTAACCCGTTTTGCCGATGTTCATCAATGGGAGAAATGGCACAAAGAAGAATTAAAAAATCTTAATACCAAGGTTAAAAACCCTAAAAAACTTTCTGCCAAAACTCCCAAACCTATTCAACAAAAAAAGCTATCTAACAAAGAAAGACTGGAGCTAAGAACTCTTGAAGCCTCTCTTCCAAAAAAAGAAAAGGAGCTAGAAAGTTTAAGCGAAAAAATGCAAAATTGTGCCGACTTAGACAAAAAGGAAGTCATTGAGCTCTCCTCAGAGCTGTCACGCTTACAAAAAGAAATAGCTGAACTCTACGAGAGATGGAGTCAGCTGAGCGAAAATACTTAATAAAAATATAATTCCATAGTAGCTCTAATGGCAATTTCCAAGCCTTATAGCTTCTTAGTACTTTTTTCTTAATTAAATCTTTACCTTAAGCTTTTTCAATCGGCTGCAATCAATCCGATAAGAGCATGTGAGGTCTAAAAAACGTAAAATTATTTCATTGCTTGATGGGGTCTTATTTACAGCTCTTTTGTTTGCATTTGCAACCACGATTTTTGTTCGATCAAAGCACAAGCACCAAGAATCTATAGTCAATCTAAACAAAGATATAAACTTGCATTTTTACTTTTACGATTTTGATGAGTACAAAAAATTAGAACTATCTGCCAAAAAAGAAAGCATTAAAATCGCACTGCAGGCAATGAATGATCATTTCGGAATGAAGATTCAAAGCATTAAAATTTCGCATAAAAAGTTGCCAAAATTCATCGCAAAAAAGAATTTTAAAATTGCAAAAATTGCTCAGCTAGCTTTTTGGCAAAAAAGTGTTTTTAAAGCGAACTGGAGTGATTGGCTCGAGGGCAAAAACAAAGAACTTCCAATACTGGTTAGCAACTTTCCCCTAAGCTTTAATCCCAATAATGATTCTCACATAATAAATGAAACAAGACACTTAGCGCCCCATAAGCTTATCTCAGGGCTGGCGCATCCTACATTTATTTTAGTTTCTGCTTATAGACTTCTCAATCCCAGTGGAGCCAAACACGACTTTGAAATTAGCAACTCACAAGATCAAGCTCGCTTTTTAGGTGAGTACATTATAGCTCATGAGCTAGGCCATTCCCTGCTCGGCCTAAAAGATTATATAATAGAAAGTTCAGGCCAGGGAAGAAAACTAGCTTCTTTAACGAAGTCTTCATTATCAGAAAGTAATTCTTGCCTAATGCACACAGATGAAAAAGGCGGCACCGAGGCTTGGCTACAAATTAAAAACAGAAGACTTGGGCATAGAGCAGGCTGCAATGAATACCATGAGCAAATCTCGTACTATCAGCAAAGAAAAAATATATTTAAGGAATTCAAGATTGGAAATAAGAGCCAGGCAGTTAAAGCCTTTGAGGAGCTTCTTTCAAAAGCCAAATATAATGTTTCTGAAATGCATTATAGAAAATGGCAACATGAAGCTAAAAAAATGAAATTACACAATTCCATCTTTAATTTGAATATCTTTTAAGAAATTCTTCAAAAACTGACTTTGAGCTCTTAAATCAAGAACATGCACAAGAGCCTTGTGTCTTAAGCGATCTTTAGTTTGTTCACTATTACGAAAGGGAAAATCCAAGCTATGTTGGTAGTTCAAATACTCGAGCAATTCACGGGTACTAAGCTTGTCATATTCTGCAACCCAGCGCTCAAAAACCAATTTGTTCTTGTGCTTTTGGTGATACTTCTTAAATGAAAGGACCTTGTCTTCAGTAGTTGTTTTTTGCTCAGCCATGCTCGGCACATTATATACGGTATTGCGCTACGTGTCAAGAGCGAAGTTTCAGAACTTCAATAAAATTTTATACTTAGCTCAAATAAAGGTCGATGATCACCTTTTGTTGAACGCCAAATACGCTTCCAAAGGCACAATTCTAGCTTCAATATCAGCGGCTGTTAAATCTATTCTTTTCGTTAACTAGACTTTTAAACCTCATCGTCGCCGCCTAGTGAATTCAGACCTATGCCTATAATTAAAATAATAATACCTACAATGGCTGCAATTTTTAGAAGTTGAAAGAGACTTAATCCGTCTTGTTCACCATCTTCTTGTTGTTTTTCTTTTTTGCTTTTGAACTTACGACCTTTTAAGTCAGTGTTAGCAGGCGTATCGGCATCTTGCTCACCGCCGCCTTCTAAATCAGCTTGTTCTCCTTCTGCCTTCTTGTTATTGCTCGCGCCTGCAGCTGTAGAAGAATTTTGTCCACTGCCACCAGCCGTTCCGCCCGTAGATGAGCCAGAAGAGTTTTCGCCACCCTCACTGCCATCAGCAGAGCCGCTAGTCCCTGATGACTGTGAAGAAGCATCAGAAGAATTTTGCCCATCTGTTTCACTATCTGCATTTGAACTATTGGCAGAACGATTTGAGTTTGAGTTATTCGCTCCAGAAGAAGAACCCCGATTAGAACCAGCTCCTCTATTGCTTCCTGCGCCCGCTCCTCCATCTGCCCCCGGAGCTCCACCTTCTGGGTTGGCGTCAGCATCGCCACCATCGGCAGCACCTCCGCCGCCTCTTCCGCCTCCAGCATTTGGAGCATTAGGATCCGAATAAGCTTTAGCCTGAAACCAAGCCAGTGGAATACCTAACTTTCTTTGGCTCAGCACCTCGGTGGCCTTCGTTTCTAAATTGCCTTTTACCTTAGCTGCGTAACTTTCTATTTGCGGAGCAAGAATTCCCATTACAACAGAGAGCACCACCGCCAAAAGCAAAATATACTCAACCATAGCTTGGCCCGATTTAGCTTTCACACTTGTTAGCTTGTCTTTAAGCTTAGTAGTTAAAGAATCAAAAGAGCCATTGGACATTACTAGCAGTATTTGCTTTTCATTCTGAGAATAATTTTCATGCCAAAGTTCGGCAAGTTCCGCACCATCACTAGCGCAAAAAGATTTTTTGTCCTGTTTGTTCCAAAAAGAACTTAATTCTGTAATATTTAATTTTTCATCGGCTGGTATATTTTTCTTTAGCTTTTTAGAAAAATAAATGACATCTGCTTTATCAAAAACTTTGTACATGGCCTGCTCGTGAATGTTGCGTCCAGATGTTGCAGAACGAGCCTCAAAAAAACAATGGATTTTATGCTCGGGGTATTTTTCTTTTACGCCCTTCAAGGTCGCCGCAATAGCCGTCGGGTGATGAGCAAAATCGTCCATTAAAATAACATTGCTGTCTTTATATAAAATTTCTTGTCTTCTTTTAATGCCCTTATAATTTTTTAAAGCCTCTTGAACTTCTTCGGGTTTTTTAATAACAGCATTTGCAAGCAGAATTCCCATAGCGCCTAGTAAGTTAAGAGCATTATGCTCACCCAGCATTGGCGAATAAAGCAAAGACTCCTCACCTGCATAAGCTATTTTAAGACAAGTGCCTCTTTCGTCTTTTGACCAAGGCAAAAGCTCAGAGCGGCAATCCAAAAGACACAAATCAGAATCTTGAGCGCGGCCATAACGCATAAGACTTTTACCAGCCTTCAGCAAAGCCTGCGCAATTTTCTCGACCGAATCAGCGCGCGGCGCCGAACTCCGATCCACCAAGACCCAACCTGTTTTTGTTTGCTGCCCTAATTCAATAAAAGCGTTTTCAATAGAGCTTAGATCATCAAAAATATCTGCATGATCAAACTCCACCCCAGTGCAAAGCACCCAATCAGATCGGTAATGAAAGAATTTAGATTTTTTATCCCAATAGGAAGAGTCATACTCATCGCCTTCCGCAATAAAGCAATCGCTCTCGGTCCTACGACAGCTTTCAGAAAAGTTAAGGGCAATGCCCCCAATAAAAAAACTAGGATTTAGTTTTAAGTCCTCTGCCAAATGGCTCAGCAGCGTCGAAGTAGTGCTTTTGCCATGAGTTCCAGCCACCACCCAGGATTTTTTATCTTCAATGCAATACTCTGCTAAAGCTTGTGGAAAATTCAAGACCCGAAGTCCCTGAGTTTTTTTTAGCTCAAAAGCTTTTTCAGCCTCAACATGTCCGCGGCTAATAGCATTTCCAATAACGATTATATCGGGAAAGCCCTGCTGAAGCCCCCAACTATTGCCCTCCAAAGAAGATAGGCCGTATTCTTCGCGATAGTTAATCTTATTTCTTAAAAGCAAATCACTCATTGGTGCATAAATTGGACCATCGCTGCCCGTAACAAAAAAGCCTCGGTTTTTGAGCAGTACAGCCAAAGCAGCCATACCGGTACCGCCAATCGCCACCAAATGCACCCATTTTTTATTTTGATTCGCTTTTTCTTTAAGCACTAAATATCATTTTGCCATAAGTCATCAAAAAAGGCTCTTCGCACTTTTAAAATTAGCTCTTTATTTCTGTTAGTGGCTTGTGGGTACACGCGGTTGCTTAAAAGAATGCCAGCTCGATTGCCAGCAGGGTCCCACCACAAGGCTGTTCCCGTATAACCTAAGTGACCAATCACTCCATCTGGAAACTTTGTTCCCGCAGAAGAGGAGCTGGGATCAGTAGCCCTATCCCATCCATAATAAAAACGATTTTTATGATCTTGGGGGATCTTTTTATAAAAAGCTAATTTTTTATTCGAATCGATCCATTCGTTTAATAAACACAAGTAATTCCAGCAGTCGATCAAACGCCCCCACAAACCAGCGTGAGATGAAATTCCTGCCAAAGAAAAAGTATTATCGTCATTCACCTGTCCGCGTTTGTGGCGAATTTCGGTTGGAACACAAATTTTTTGATCATCGGGTAAAAAACACAAAGAAGGCTCAGCCATAGATAAACTTTCTTTAAATTCCATCCACTGAGTGTCTAATTTTTTTTGTTTTTTGCGCTCCAAGTACAGTCCCAAAAGCATATAACCAAGATCAGAGTAACAACTTTGACCAGTTTCTGTCATCTCAGCGCTCAAGATGGCTTGCAAAGCTTCTTGCCACTGCTCATCTCGGAGCTTGGGATTAGAATCTTTGCGGGCTGGCTCAAAACAATTCTTCCAAGCAGCTAAGCCGCTTCGATGTTCTAACAATTCAATTAAAGTCACATTCTCTAGAGCTGTACTCTTTAGCTCGGGAATATATTCGAGTAATTTACTGGCATAAAACACTTTAGGATCGGCAGTCTTAGACAATTCAAATTCTCGTAAAAAAAGCGAGGAGGTCAGCATAACCTTTGTCAGTGATGCTAAATCAAAGTACCAATCAAATATTTGAGCTTTTTCTTGATCACTTAAATAATCCACAGTCGGCGCTGTGTAGCATCCTCGATCAAAGATCCGTTCTTGATTAGCTGGATCACCACTTAACCATTGAAGCACCCAAGTGCATTCATTATCATTTCCTAGTTGATCAAGTAATGAAATAAACTGACTCACGTCACTTACTAACGTTGTCTGTATTGAAAGTGATGCAAATGATTTCTAGGCGAAAGCAAAAACAAATCTCGTCCATTAAAGGCAGGCGGCGCCAAAATTCCTCTTGCTACTTGTCGCGCCTTTTGCAAGCTGCCATTTTTGCGGTCGAGTAAATATAGTTTGCCTCCAGCACTTTCAGTAAAGGCTAATAAATTTTTACCCACAGCAACCGGCGTAGAAACATAAGCCTTCAAAGCCAAGTTGTTTGACCAAAGCTCAGTGCCATTTTTAGCAGATAACTTTTTTACATGGCCAAATCCATCGTAAAAATACAGCGCCTCTTCTTCAGCCACATAAAGCGGAGCGGACACACAACGCGCCGGATGCCTCCAAAGTGTGGAACCCGAACGAGCACTTAAAGCCAAGAGATCTCCATCGATCGTGCAAAGATACAAAGTTGTTTTTGATTTATTTAAAAGCAGATCTAAATCAACATCCTGAAAGCGGCTGTCTCGCTTAGAAAAGTGACGCTTCCATTGAACCCGTCCACTATCAGTCGCAAAAGCTTTTACATAGCCATCCGAAAAACCAAGGTAGAGACGTTTGCCGCTTAGATCAACAGCTCCTCGGCCCTGCCCCCGCAAAGACCATCTTTCTGATCGTTCACTTTTATGAAAGCTCTGCCAAGCTACTTCTCCAGTCTTTTTATTTAAAGCTACAACTCTTTCATGGGCGCCCACTAAATAATAATTGCTTTGGTCTCCCACAACCGAAGCATAGGATCCAGCATTAAAGTTTTTTTGCCACATAATTTGACCATCACTAAGTCTTCTTTTTTGAAATTCACCATCGAGACTTATAAAGGCAACACTGCTGCCATCTACATAGGGATCAGCAGCCACACCCATAGGGAATTTGGCCTTCCAATAAATCTTATTACTTTGCACATCGCGACACTCGAGGCCGCCACCTAAGGTGCTTATTAAAATTTTCAAACCCTGCACAAATTGTATGCGACTATAGCTCTGGGGAGCCGCTCCAATTGCAAAAGTAGAACGCCACTGCCAAGCTTGTTTTTTTTGAACTTTACGCTGCCCCATAGTGCGAGCTCCAAAATTTGGTTCTTGATTGCTAAGGGCCGTGAGCTCTTCACTGCCTTTGTATTCAAGTAAAAAGGATCTATGATCTTGCGCTCTCTTACTGTGCTTGCTCAAATAACTACAGGACACAAATTGTAAAAGAAAAATCAAAACTAATAGATTTTTAAAAGAAAAAAGAATATTTCGCACTTACTCAGCACTCCCCGTAGTTAAAAGCGCTTTCAGCACGCTGGCTTTTTGCTCATAAGGACTACCTGGGAATTCACTTAATACTTTTTCGTAACTTTTAAGAGCTTGATCTATTTTTTTTAAAGCTTCTAGATTGCGAGCCTCACTTAAGTAAAAAAGCGCTCGCATAGGATGTTTAGAATCTAAACTTAAAGCCTTGTTAATAACCTTAAGGGCTTCTTCGTTTTTGTTTAAGGCTTCCAAACAAGCAACTTGGCCATTGTAAGCCGCCCAAGTAAAAAGCTGGGCTTCTCCTTTTAAATTTATTTTAGAAATTGACTGATAAAGCTCTAGGGCTTTTTGGTATGAGCCTTTAAAAAAATAACTGCGAGCTTGTTTAAAATCCGCAAGAGCAGCCGGCAATGTACCTGGATGCTTTGTACTAACTTCTTGTAACTTAGCCAAATCAGAGCTTAATTCGCTTAATTTTTTGTCTTTGATCTGACTGGGCTCCAGATTACTTCCTTTGGTCGCCTGATAAAGAGCATCAAAGGCCACAATATTTTTCTTTTTATCTTGATCTTGCCACCAGTTCCAAGCTGCAAATAGAGCTATCAAGAGCCCAATTGAGAGCCCCATATTGCGAAAAAAGGTTTTACTTTCAAATACTTGCTTTAATTTATCATCTGCCATAACAATCTTTGCCCTGATGCTAACATGAAGATTTGCCGCTTTCCATAGGCCTCTCACTACCAAGTCAATAGTGGATGCTTTACACTATAATTAGATGAAAAATGCTTCCAAACTACTAATCATGTGCTTTTGTTATTTACTGAGCCCTAACTCCGGCTTGGCCCAAATCGGGCAAGAGGAGTACGACGACTATGGAGATTTTAGCTCGGAGCCAGATCAACTAGACCGTGAAGTCAGAAAAGTTTTTGGAAGGTTTTTTCAAGCTTCGGTTGGCGTGGGCACAAGCATTTTTCAAGGTGGGCATGGAGAGGCTTATGCTGCGGGCTTTACTCTCAATGGACGTTTCGTCTATTACTTTGACAAAAGCTGGGCGGCAGAAATTGGCGGCCATTACTCAACTCACCTCGGCCAATACAACAAGACTACTCAAGGCCAAACCGCCCAACTTGACCTTAAAATCAAAAAGGAATTAATTCCCTTTATTGTTGGTTTGCGCTATGGCTTTAACCACAGCTTGCTCTCGCGCGGTTTGGCAACCTTAAATCCCTATTTAGCAATTAATGCCGAAGTGATTCTAAGACGCGAAAGTGTTTCGGGTTCGACCAACGGTGCCTTGGCTGCGGACCAAAAGGCTAAGTTTGGCGATGGAGCCATCGTGCAAGAAATGGCTTATGGAGCCAACATTGGAGGCGGCGTTGAATTTGATGTCTACCAAAGCATTATCTACCTAGGTATTGATCTAAGATACCATTTTGTTTTTTGGCCAGATGGCAACCGCTTTTTTGGAGCCACAGAGCGCAGAGGTAACTATTTTACCTTACTGGCAGTAGCTACCTATAATTTTTAAAAAAAAGCAGCAAAAAAAATAGCTTTAAAAATTCATACCTCCACCAGCTCCAAAGTTTGCAAAATTTTTAGCGGTAGAATCAAAAGGCTTACGGACTAAATAGCTAAAATAAAATTCATAATAAAAGCGCGGCCCCATTCGCATTTGCAACCCAGCGCCAAGCTCTATGGCCGATGTTTTTTTTAAATTTGCAAGATCCAGACTGCGATAACCAATTATGGCAAAAGGCCTGGTTGCACCATAAGGCAAATAGGCTCTTTTTTGAAAACTAAGGCCAACAAAATTACGGCTACCTAAATGAGCTTCAAGCCCCAGAAGACTTTGAAGCCAAGAAAACCACGCATAACGTATGTCCGCTGCCACTATAAATTCAAAATCACTGTTTACACTTTGGCCGCCTAGACCAAAAGAAAAACTCCACGGCTGCGCAGGACGAGCATAAATACCTTCCTCTTGTGGCTCTTGGTAAGCTGTGTACTGCTGAGTGTAGCCATCTTTTAAAACACCCAGACACAAAAGCAGTCCCATAGTCCTTATAAGTATTTTCATATATTGACGAGTATAAAGGTGGATCTACTGAACTGTCTAGGGTGAGGGCTCCAGCGCCTTTGCTCGCAACAAATATTCACGCAAAAAAGGGTTCAGCTCGAGCTGAGTGCCTAGTGAAGCGCGCAGTTTATTAGCCTCATCGCTAGTCTGTAAGCGAATTAATTCTGCGGCTTCAAAAAGCCAATTTTCGTCATCAAAGATCTCCTCGATTTTTCCGTATTCAAGAATATATTGCTTTAAATAGGGCAAAAGACTTTTAGAGTCTTCTTCATCTAAATTCAGAGTCAATAGCTTTAAATTTATGCAAAAATATTGAGGGAGGTGAGCGCCGATTGTTCTGAGTTGTTTTTCAATAACGAAGCCTGTTAAATCTAAAATGTCTTCATCGCGCAAAGCATTTCTTAAGATCAAATACTCGTCACTTTCAAAAGCTGGCCAACGTTTAAAATAATCACGAATCGCTTTTTTTTGCAGAGTACGATCTTCCAGTTGATAGACTTTCACAAAATATCTTTTTATTTCCATGGGCATTAAGGGAATTTTTCTATAGCTCATTGGATTAGAAACAAAAGAAAAATCTTTTTCTAAATACAAATGATAAAAAACATTCACTTTAAAAATTGCTACAAAAACACTTTTAACCCGCATTACAACCTCGGGGTCTCTGTCTTTACCGACCATAAGAGAATGCTTTTCTAGGTTTTCAAGAGTTTTATTGAGCTCGACTAGGGAACTATCCTCAAATTCTTTCAAAAGCCAGTTTTTTAAAGCTATAGAGCCCGCTTGGCGCTTTTTGTAATCTTCTGAGGCCAAAGGGCTTAGCATGCTATCTAGCTTTTCAAAGGGCCCAGCCTTTGCTTGTAGGCTTGGAAACATTAATACTGAAAAGATGAAAAATAGGGCTTTCATGGTTTGTGATTCAAAGTAAGCAGATGAGTTTTGTAGGAGCAAGCAAATAACTCTTTACGGTATGGACCTCCGTCCCTACCTTTTGCACCTCCGTCCCTATTTTTTGGGCGCAAAAAAGCCCGCTTCACCTTAGGGGGTAAAGCGGGCTTTTTATTAGTAAAGTTAACTACTTAAATTGTCTTAGAAGTTAGCAGCTACGTTTAAAGAAACGCCGTGCTCAACAGCTACAGTAGTTGCAGTAGATCCAGTAGATCCGCTATCTCTCCATTTGTAGAAAAGACCTACATCAACACCATCAACAAGTGTTCCGTGCGGTCCTACAGTTAGACCAAGATCGTTACCACTTTGTGCAGCATCGTTTCCAGTACGAAAAGAAGCGTATAGACCCATGTCTTCAACAAACATAGCGTCGATTGCTCCACCGAAAGCAAGCTTGCTTGTTTTGCCATTGACTTTACGTCCAACAACTTCGCCTACAAAATTAAACATTTCATGAGAAAAAGTTACAGCAGCACCCCAACCGAAGTCGTATTTTGCAACTGAAGCATTTTTAAGGTCGTAATGAAAGTAACCATGCACACCAAAAGCGTCAGCAGGCATTACAGATAGATTAAAACCAAAACCTACAGATTCATCAACTTCTGGAAGCTGGTGTCCACTAGCAGAACTAGTATCAGCACCATTTCCATTTGTAACTTCAATAGCAAATTCAGCCATTCCATCTGCAACAGAAGCTTCGTAAGAGACACCTAATTGCGAATGTTGGTAATACTCGGTAGAAGTTAATCCACCGCCATTTCCGTTATAGATTCCAGTATCAGAAACAAGTCCATCAATCCATTCAGAATTCACAACACTGTAAAGTTTACTTGTGTAACGACCAGAGTGTAATCCAACGTGAACCATTCCGTCACCAATTTCGCCAGTCAAGTGTGCACGATACACACCAACTAACCCACCAGTTGATGGTAAACCAGTGTAATGACCAACAGTTGTGTGAGCAGACCATCCGTCACCGAAACCGTAACTTACAGTTCCGAAAACTCTTTGATGAGCCAATCCAAAACCTACGTCAGGATTTATGTTAATGTTATATGCGCCCCAAACTTGTCCGCCAGCTGAGAAACCTCTCTCAACGGCATGAGTTGAACTAATAGCTGCGCTTACTATTGCCACTCCTAAAAATCTTTTCCAATGCTTCATGAAGCTATCCTCCTAGTTAATTTGTAAGACTTTGTGCCTTACATTTTCTGTTAAAGTTATAAAAACATAACTTTAACTACATGTAACTTAGGATAAACACTTTTTGAGAAATTGAAAGAGCATTGCGTTACATGTATGGCACTATAGCCAGGATTCTGACAGCCTGGACGCTTTGCGTAAAATCATCTAAGCAAAGCACAAATCGCGGCACTTTACAGTCTTCTCGGAAGTGACTTTTCCCAGCTCACAAAGCCCTAAAGCCTGGAGGGCTACTTGATTGTTTTTTGCCCAGTCTTTTTGCAAAACACACAGCATTCCAAAGCCCATATTAAAACTCGCAAAAAGTTCTTTCTCACTAGCGCCACTCTTCTCGCGCACAGCCTGCACCCAAAGGGGATCTTGCTTAGGCCAATCACACAGATCAAAACCAAAAGCACTGTCATCGGGGCGCGCCAGTCTAAGTAAATTATTTAAACCACCACCGGTCATATGAAAGAACCCCTGTAAAGAATCGACCTCCGTCCCCATTAATTTCTTTAAAGCGGCCACCTCATTTACGTACAAACGAGTGGGCTGCATAAGTTCTTTTTTTATAAAGTCAGCATCTTGCTTTTGATCAAAAAGCTTTCTCAGCCAGGTGTATCCATTGGAGTGGGGTCCACTCGAAGTCCAACCCCAAACACTGGCTCCTTCCTCTATTCGAGAGGCATCTAAATATTCTTCTTTGGCTAATTCGCCGATGGAAAAACCAGCTAAGTCAAAATGATCTTTTTGGTAAAGGTCGGGCATCTGTGCGGTTTCACCACCAACCAGCAACTGAGCTGTTTTGGCACAAGCCTGGCGCAGGCCTGTAATAAATTTATCCATAGGGGCTCCGTCCCCCAGCAAGTCCGCGGATCCGATTGCCATGTAATCTAAAAAAAGCAGCGGGCGCGCCCCCACACAAAGCAAATCATTGGCGTTCATGGCTAAAAGATCTTGCGCAAGGTCTTCGTAGCGGCCAAGGCCAGCCAAAGTCCACAAAAGTTTTGTACCCACTCCATCACAACAAGTTGCAATCCATTTTTCATCGCTCAAAGCATAAACCGCCGCATAAGCGCCTAAATTGGACTTAACTTTTTTTTGAAGATCACCCAAAACAGCCGGATGCGCCTGTTTAAGTTTTTCTAACCATTTTTGATCCTGCTCGTGGCTAACGCCACTTTCAGCGTAGGTCTTAGTACTCATGGGCTCATTAATACTCTGCCGCTCCGCAAGAAAGCAAGCAAAATTTGCGGCTCTTTTTACTTTGTGTTTCTATTGTAAGTGGAGGGGATTCCACATGTTTGTATTATTTCTGTGTTCTTTTTTTCTTTCTATAGTTACAACTCAGGCCACAGTCACCACTGTTGAAAGCGGATTGAGTTTTGAAAACCCATATAGCGCAAGTATCAGCAATGATCTCAAAAGCTCAGACTTTAAAATTGATAAATATTTTAACCGCCTTAAGAAACGAAAACTAGAGTACATTGACCCCGACAACCAGAAAGAAGTTAAGCTAAGTTTTCACCATCAAGCAGGCAGCAACAACCAACAACAACAGTGGATTGTTATTCCTGGCCTGTTTTCGAACTCCATGCGGCCCTATGTTTATTCATCCCTTAAAAAGGTAGCTCAAAGAGGCGACGAAATTTTTATTCTGCCCAACACCTGGAGCCTGCAGTTCGGCAATGCCAATGATTATAAATATGTAGCCGGAAAGCCTAGTTTAGATTCGCGAAAACTGTATCAAGCTATTTTAGAATTAAGCGAAGCCTATCAACTAAAAAAACGCAGCATTAAACTTCTTGGATTCAGCTATGGGGCCTTCTTGGCCTCTTTGATAAAGCTTCATGATCTAAATGGAGCCGAAATTTTTACAGATGATGTCACTTTAATTTCTCCTCCTATAAACGCCGCCACCTCCATCGCTCGCTTTAACCAACTTATAAAAGACGAAGCCCAAATCTATAATGATCTAAACGTCGTGAATAAACTATTCATTGCTCGAGATTACAAAAAAGCTCGCAACGACAATGATCTGAGTGAAAAAACTAAAGCCAGTACTGTTGCTTTATTTGTTTACGAGGGCTTCCAAAAATACTTAGTAGATTATTTCAAAAAAGCTGGTCAAAAAGCCAAGTGCGAAATTGTAGATTTTGACTGTTTTTATAAAAAATATCACAGTCAAAGCTATCCAGCCGCTTTTGAAGCATCGCTACCACGTCATAGCCTTGCCCACTGGACAGAAGAATTAATCAACTCCGGCATCTCCGTAAATTTATTGTTTGACCTGAATGATCCAATCAACACACTAGAAAACTCAACAAATTATATTCATAACTTCGAAGATGAAGATGATGTAAATATTTACCTCTTTGATCGCGGTGGCCATGTTGGTTTTGTGAGCTCAGAAGCTTTTCGAAACATTGTAACTGATTTATAAAACGGCGTGAGCAATCAAGAAAAAAACAGCAAAGTTTTCAATGAATGGGCCAACACAGAACGCTCCGAAAAAATGGCTAGAGGGCATATTCACCTTGTTGATGCGCTCATCAAAAACCTTAAGCTCAAACAAGACAGCACTGTCTTGGACCTAGGCTGCGGCACCGGCGATGCTTTAATGAGAATCCAAAAACACTTTCAGCTCAGCAAAGAAAAAATCTACGGAATAGATCAGGCTAGTGAAATGGTCAAAAAGGCACGCCGAAACTGCGGAGGACAGATCTTTGTAGGCGACGCCAACAAACTAAGCTTCGAAAATGAATTTTTTGATGGGCTTTATACGATAGAGAGTATTTACTACCACGAAGATCCTCAGAAAAGCTTTTCTGAGGCCTATCGAGTGCTTAAACAAAAGAGCTCTTTTTACTGTCTTTTAGACTTTTATGCAGAAAGCTCCGGTACAAAAAACTGGCCCAAAGCAATCAACCTTGAGTTAAAAGAATATTCAATACTAGAATGGAAAAATCTCTTAGAAAAAGCAAATTTTAAAAATATACAAACAAGCAAGGTGATCAATCCTCAGGCCGAAGAGCTACTAAATAATTTTAAAAGCTCAGAGTATTTTCCAAACAAAATAGATTACGAAAATCATCTAAAAGAGGGTACCCTGTTTATCAGGGCAAACAAGTAATACAAAAGTCGATAATCTCATTTTATTGCAACAGCTGATCATCGGCTTTTGCAGTGATCCCAGCTTCGAGTTAGAATCTTAGTTAATGCAAAAAGAATCTTGGTGGATTGATAAACGAGGACAAATCGATGGCTTATCTAAACGTTACGACGAATTCAATAGTCAGCTAGCTCCCAACGAAATCGAAGTAGAAGTCAAAGCCATCGGCCTTAACTATGCCGACGTCTTTTGTGTGCTTGGCCTTTACGCTGCCGCCCCCAAGGAAAATTTTGTACCAGGACTTGAATACAGTGGCGTGGTTAAAAACGCGGGCAAGGATGTTAAACGTTTTAAAGTTGGTGATCGCATTATGGGCTGCACGCGCTTTGGCGCCTTTAGCTCTAAATTAGTGATCGACGAAGACTATTGCCAACTTATTCCCGATGACTGGAGCTTTGAAGAAGGAGCCGCTTTTACGGTTCAAGCCTTAACCGCCTGGTACGCTCTCGTAGAGCTCGGCAGAGTTCAAAAAGGCGAAAATGTTATTGTTCAAAGTGCCGCCGGCGGCGTTGGTTTGCACTCAATGCATTTTGCAAAAGTGTTAGGAGCCAATCCAATTGCAACTGTTCGCTCCGAAAAGAAGAAAAATTTCTTAAAAGATCTAGGCTATTCTGAATGCATCGTAAGATCTGACAATTTTGGAGAACAAGTTACAAAGCAACTAAACAAGCGACCTTTAAATTTGGCCCTTGATGCTATTGGGGGCGTGACCCAAAAGGCTCTTTTTGATCGTCTGGCCCAAAGAGGTCGCTTGGTTATTTTTGGCCTCGCTAGTTTTACACCAAGTGGTAATAAATTTTCTAAATGGAAAGCCTTTTTACCCTACCTAAGAAGACCGAAATACGACCCCTTCGAAATGATTCCCGGCAATCGTTCCGTACTCTGCTTTAATATTATTTTTCTCTACCAAGAGAAAAAACTTATGCGTTCTTTGTTCGATCAAATGTGTCAGCATGAATTATACAGACCCCATGTTGGAAAAACCTTCCCATTCAATCAAACCGTAGAGGCCTTGCGTTTTCTTAAAACGGGTCAAAACATAGGAAAAGTCGTCTTAAAACTATAGCGTAATACTATATACTACGCTTTGTGAAATGTATTTTAATATATTTCTATTTGCTTCTAGTTTAATACAAAACTAATTTTGCAAACTCAAGTGAAGCATTTAATTAAACACCTAACTATTCTTTCTTGTTTGATTTTAATCAATATCCCAGAAGCTTTTGCAAAAGAAACAACAGAGCCTGTAACAGATATTTTTGCTGATGTTTCATTCCAAACAGAAGAATACTGCGAACGTTTTTTAAATGGCTACAGCCAAAATCGTTTTCCTCCTAAAAAAAGCAAATTCAAAAAAGCTCTTGCAAGCATTGCCTCACTTCACTTTTCATCCAATTGGAAAAAATATATAGAGTCCGAATTTTTTGCACTCTATCTTTATATAAAAACACAAGATCAAGAAGAATTTGCGCAACTATCAGAATCGCTCGCTATTCGTTTGCTATTGGATACCGAGCCAGAAGATTTTAACTTCTTCTTTGAAATGGATGATCACATAAATCAAGAGCTAGCAACTAACACGGCTTTCAGACAAAACGTTATGGCCTTAGGCAAAAAACTCTTGCCAGAAAAAGCCAGCTGGCAAATGAAACTAAAGCAGTTTGTCACCCTACCTGCCCGCATTTTAGCCATTAAAAGAAAGGTGGCTAAAGAATATTCTTTTAGAGTACTAGACGAAAATCTATATGGCTTTTGGGGTTTTCACCACCCAGAAAACACTAAAGAGCATTTTCCGGAAGGCGCCGAACATTTAAATGAAAAACATTATAGACGAAGAACCTGGATACCAGTGCACTACAAAGTTCCGGGCCCCCATGAACTAGACGGAAAACTGAGCGCCGCTGATTACGCCCGCATTGCCAGCGTAGCCGCCGAAACCGAAGCCCCCATAAAGGAATACTCCTGGAAAAGTGGAGAGACTTTTCGAATTTTATTAAAAAATCTTGGGCGCTTTATGGGTAAAAATGCCGAAGAAGCAAAAGCAGTAGAAGAAGGTCGCAGTAATAAATACTGTGAAAGCCCTTGGTGCGCCGAAGAAGAAAGACATGATCCAGGCTTAAGAAAGTTAATTGCACAAATAAGCGGAATAAAATTTGAAATTGACAATCCCAATTCGGCAGACACAAGCACCGATGAGCCAGCTCTAGATCACCTTGTCACACGGATGGTTGCTGAATGGGGTTCTTCAGCTAGTTATCTAGTAATGGCAATGCATACTAAAGGTGCTTCAAAAATGGCCATGGAAAACATTATGCGTGACGAAATAAAGCACCTGGCTTTAGTTAGCGCTGCTTTCACCTATTTAAAAGGCCCAGACTTAAATCTAAGACTCAAACTAAATTTTAAAGAGTTGCGCAGCCTCTTTAGTCATCACGGCGAAGAGCGCTCTGTAGGAACCAGCTTTAGTGATGCCTGGATTAGTATTAGTGAAATTGTTATCACGCTCTATTATGTAGAAAAACAAATGCGGCGCTGGCTCAAAACACTGCCCAAACCTGCCCTCGAGCATATCTTTGAAACAGAATCCGAACTGCCAGATATAGAGGCCGTGGATGTTGCGCCTGCAGAAGTTATAAGAGTTGAAAAACTTGTTGAAGAATCAAAAGTAAAACGAAAACTTTTATATGAATGGAGAGAAAAAGATAAAACTAAAGAAAGAGAACAAGAATTCTTCGAAAAAACTTTTGCAAGATACATCAATCAATTTGTTATTCGAGAGCTCTATCGTTTTGAAGGTTTTAATCAAGCAAAGACAAATTCATTTAAAGTAATTAAAAAAATTGTAGAAGAATCTGATTTAGCAAAAGAATATTTCAAAGCTTCGAATGCAAAAAGTTTTACAGAATTCAAAAGACGACTTGCCCTAGCTTGTTACAGAAAACTTAGACAAAGACAAATCTTTAATAACTGGTACATGCAAGGTCTCTACGACCCCGCTGTAGATCCCGACGAAATTCAGGCACTACATGAAAGAACACAAAGCATTTTAAAAACTCACGATGAAGTAGCCATCAAAAAAGCTGAGCTAGAAGAATATCGAGAGACAATAACGGAAAGTCGATAGTCACTTTTGACATTAATTAAATGCGTAACCCAAGCGAAAGCTAAATCTAGGTCTGATTTTGTCGAAGGCATCAAAAACAGCCGAGCCAGTATCTTTATTTAAAAAATTTCTTTGCAATCCACCGCTTAGACCAAGGTTAAAACCAGAATCCCAAATCCAAGTGTGCCCCACACTAACAAAGGGTCCAAAAACCTTAGAGCTTTCTCCATCTTTTTCAAGGAAAGACATATCTAGGCCGATATCAAAAAATATTCCATCAAAAGTTTTTTTTAAATAAAACAATGCGGAAGCTCCAAAAGACAAACCACTCGCCTCAAATCCAACCACTGGATTATAGTAACCAATATCTAACTGGGCCACAATACTGCTATGCAAAGCTATTGCGCCTGTCAAACTATAGGTCCCAGTTATAAGCCCAAGCGGATTCAAAGACACATTAAATTTTTTATAATCGGTTAAATATTTATTAATCTGCCCGGTTTTTACCAGCTGCCCACCTGGCTTAGCGAATATTTGAGAAATATTGTCTTGAGTTTTTACAACTTGTTCCCCTTGGTAGTTTAGATCTTGTGCAAGAGTTAGGTTCGAAACACAGAAAGCTAAAAGTACGGCTGTTATTAATTTATAATTCATAGAGGATGATTTTATCAGCCTGATTTTGAGAAGTACAGTTTTATATTATTTAAGGGACACAAAAAAAATCAATCATATTAGTACTTTAGAACCAAAACAGCTTAAAGAGTGCTTTTAATGTAGAAGGTTTTATTAACCGTAAAGCCTAATTTTTGATTGGCTGGCTCTTTATTTATAATCTGCAATTTTAAAGAATGTTTAGAGATTATTTCTTCTAACTCCGATTCTAAGATATTCATGGTGTAGCCCCACATAGACTTTGTTAGCAAAGTTAAAGCTTTGTTTTTTATTGAAGGTCTTGGATCACAGTAAAAGGTTAAAATTGCGTAACTATCTTTAGGTAAATTTTCACTCAATTCCTTTAAAAAATATTCCCGATCCTTAATAACCGAATACACAGAATTTAAAACAAAAAAATATTTTTTCTGGCCATCAAAAACATCGCTAAATGCAAAGTCCTTAATGTGTCTAAAAGAAATGCGTTGTTTTTCTTCTGGACTCAGGGTAGATGCTGACAAATTCAGCATAGCTTCACTAACATCGTAAGCTTTCACTTCTTTTACTGAGCTTGGCCAATAAGGCAAAAAACGACCACTGCCACAGCCATAATCGATACCTATAAAATCTTTACCCAAAGCTTTAGCTTCTATAAACTTCGCTATTTTTTGATAGCCATCTCTGTAAAAAATTGGAAAAATTTTATCGTAGATCTTAGGTAGATACTGAAACAAAAAATGATTCTTTTGACTCATAAATACTTAATGCCAAAAATGCCGACGCCCTGTCATCTTCATCTCGACTCCCAACTCTTTGGCCCTTGCAGAAACTTCTTCATCTTTCTTGCTGCCTCCAGGTTGTAGCAAATTTTTTAAGCCCGCCTCAGCCAATACTTCTACTGTATCAGAGAATGGTAAGAATGCATCACTAACGCAAGTTAAAGCCGTAAAATCTAATTCCATGCGCTGACAAAAATCCTTTGCCCTAGGTAGCGCCAACAGTTTAAGGGCGTCGACTCTATTGGGCTGGCCCTGACCCGCTCCAGCCAGATAAGCCAGACCAAGTTCATTTTGCTTACCCGTTAAAACAATCGCATTCGATTTGGTGCAAGCGGCACACCACTGTGCAAAAGATTCCCAATCATTAGCTTCAGCCAAATAATCACTGCTTTGCTGCAATTCCCCCAAAGCACTCACAAATTTTTCGCTATGATCTTTTAAAGCTCCCAAGCGCGCAAAATCAACCTGCAAGACTTTAAGCCTAGGTTTTTTTGCAACCGTTTCTTCAATCCAAGTTTGCAAAGCTTGATCTCGCGGCAAGACCAAAACTTCAATAAAATTTTTAGACAATTGCTCTAGTATTTTTTGACTAGGAACAAAGTTAAAGGCCAATATACCTCCAAAACGCGAGATGGGATCTCCCTCCCAAGCGAATCTAAAAAGATCATCAACATGAGCCTTTTCATCGAGAGCCGTGGCAGCGCCACACAAGGTTTGGTGTTTCACAACAGCCACTGCTGGCTTTGCAAAAGCCCTCACAAAACGCAAAGCTCCCTCTGCATCTCGGATGTTGTTAAAACTTAAGTCACCATAAAACTGGCTGCCTTTAGTTAAGTCAGCTTTAAAGGTCGCCCACTGCTGAGAGTTTTCGCCATAGCGTAAAAAACCTCCTACATGGGGGCTTTTTGATTTCCACTGAAAATGCGCAACGATTTCTTGATCAAGTTTAGAAACGCATTCAAAAGCTTCAAGAGCCAAACGCTCTCTTAAAGCTTCGTGTTCAAAGTCAGCAGCTCCAATGTATCGAGCGTATTGACCAGGCTGAGTAAAAACATAAACATGTTTAAAATTCTTTGCGGCCGCTCGCACCATGGTTGGACCACCAATATCAATCCACTCGATCATATCATTCAAGCTCTCGCAGGGAGCTCCCTTCTCTGCAAAAGGATAAAAATTACAAACAACTGCTTTTATTCTAAAATCATAAGGCCATTCATTTTCGTCTTGGCCGGGCCTAAAAAGCAAGGCCCCTAAAACTTTATGGTTTAAAGTTTTTACGCGGCCTCCAAACCTTTCGGGCTCGCCCGTTAACTCTGAAATATCAATAACCTTAAGGCCCTCTTCTTCTAAGCATTTTCGGGTGTTGCCAGTCGCAACAATCTCCACTCCTTGATCGCTAAAAGCTCTGGCCAAACTAGCAATCCCATCTTTGTTGTATGTTGAAAAAAGCGCAATTTCCCTCATTTTATTTTCATCTCCCTTAAAACTTTGGCTATAAAATCAAACGCAGGCCCCTTAAGCTCAAGGCTTTTCGCTGGATCCTGTAAAATATTTTCTCTTGGGCTACGATTGGGTTCGTCGATGGAACGCAGAACAATTTCTGGATGGGGCATCATCCCCCACAGATAACTCTCTTTGATTTTTGCTTTTAAACCAGCAATCTGCTCAAAGGAGCCATTATCAAAGCTTGGATCATTATAATGTAGAAAAGATTCAACATGAGAGGCCAAAGCACCCTCTACAGTTAAACGGCCTTCACCATGACGAACAGGAAAACAAAATTCATTCTCTTGCCACTTCACTTGCACCCATCGATTGCAAAACGAGCCCTGTCTATTTTTTTTAAGTTCAACATTCTCGCCAAAGAGTCCTGCCTGACAGAGCATCTGAAAACCATTACAAACCCCCATCAAATGACCGCCACCATCGATCACAGAATTAAAAAAAGCTTTTTCTTGTAATAAGTAACTGAGCAAACGACCGCTGCCAAAGTGATCGGCAAAAGAAAAACCGCCTGGAATAAAAAATAAATCATTCTTTTTAACCTCTAAGTTAAAATCTTTTTGCAACAACTCCGCAACAGATAAATCGAAGACTTCAAAATCAGGACTTGCTAAAAACAAGCGACGAGATTCTTTTTCGCACTCAATGCCCTCGCCAAACAAAATATACACTCTGCTTTTAGTCATTCCAAAAACCCTCGTTGCCTTTTTTTAGATAAGATTCTTTCCAGGGAGCAAAGTCATAACACTCATCTTTTATGCGAAGCTCAAAACTCTTAGTTACGACTCCCAGTCTTTGGAGCTCGGGCATAGTTTTTTCTGCTTCATCAACTTGGTGTGGGTCCACAGAAAGTATAACTCCTCCTAAACCTTCACCTAGAAAAAATAAATTTTGATCAGAAACACTTGCAGGTACTGTGTCATCAAGCCACACTCCCATATTTCGTCCAAGAGATTTTTCAAATAAAGCCGTTAAAAGCCCGCCCTCGCCAATGTCTTTTGCAGACCGTACAAGACCAGTCTCTACGAGTGCCGCAAGACTCTTATATCTTAACTTTAAACGCTCAATTAAGTCAGCTAGCTCGGCACTTTCTTGAGCTTGATTTTCGGCCTTGAGCCAGCGGCGACTGTGTTGCGCTGATCTTTTGTTAAAGGAACGCTCCCAAACACTTTCTCTTAAACTCAAACAATGGGGAGCTAAGTAGAAAAGCACATCGTTGGCTCTTGTAAAAAAGGAGGTCGGAATTTTTTCAAGTCCTACACTCGAAGCCCCAAGCGAAATCACCAAGGTTTCCGGTATTTCAAAATCAGCCGAGTTATTTTTCATACTGTCTTTGCCACTTATGAGTGGAATATCAAAAGCACGGCAGAGAGTAGACAAGACTTCGCAGCTTCTTTGCAAGCGCCACAAACGTCGATCGGCCCCAGGATTGCTCTTAGCCCCAATCGGATCAGGCCAGCAAAAGTTATCAAGCATTCCCGCAGTAGAGAGACGCCCACCATTTAAGACCGCAGAACGCACGCACTCATCAAAAGAGCTCAAAACATTTTCTAAAGTGTCACTGCGCCAAGGAGCTAGCCCATGGCTCAAAACAATAGCGGATTTTTTAGCTTCGTAAACCTCAATCACAGAGGCATCTGCCGGAGAGTTTTGACTAAGTCCCTGAAAAGGCAACTGCCTAGTGCGTCCTTGAACTTCGTGATCGTAGCGCCTAACTATACCTTCGCGAGAACACAAATGGGGAGAATTCAGCATAAAAGAAAAATCTTCATTCCATTTTGGATTTTGCTCAGGTAGCTGCTTAGCTTCTTGCCACTTAAGATCTTCTTTGCGAGACCAGCTGCTTTTTAAATTCAAACGCGGACAAGACTCGTGCAAGAATTGCAAACTAAGCTTAACCAAATCCTTGTCTTGATAGCGAACATAAAAATAGCCTCCATCATTTAACTCACCTAATTCATCATATGGAATTTGCCATTTTTGAGCGAGCTTAATAAGTTCCGCTGGACGATCAGTGGCAAGAGTCATACGTTCTTGGCTTTCACTTAAAAGTCTTTCCCAGCCATGTAAGCCTTGGTACTTTGTACGCAGCTGACTTAAGTCTATTGTCGCCCCATTGGTTAAAGTGGCCATTTCGCCAACACTCGAAGACAAACCGCCTGCTCCATTGTCGGTAACAACAGGAATCAAATCTAAATCGCGAGCTTCTAATAAAAAATCAGTTAAGCGTCTTTGCACAAAGGCATTAGCCACCTGCACAGCCGAACCAACAAAATCTTCTTCTCGCAGGTCACGAGAACTCATAACCGCTCCACGCAAACCATCAATTCCTACAGCGCCTCCAAAGCAAAAAAGCTTCATGCCGCAGTTCGGTTTTTTATGAGAGCGGTTTTTAGGAAGCAAACCAATGCTGCCGGCGTAAACAAGGGGCTTAACCGCATAGGCCGGATCAAAAACCACAGAACCTTGCATAGTGGGAATGCCACTTTGATTGCCGCCTTCTTCGATTCCGCGAATAACCCCCGTACGCAAAAGATCAGCTGGCAAAGCGTTTTCAGGTCGCTCTTCATTGTGTTCGGGACTTTCAAAACAAAGTACATCCCAATTGGCAATAGGCATAGCTCCTTGGCCCGTTCCCAAAATATCTCTATGCACGCCAACAATTCCAGTAGAGGCTCCACCGTAAGGCGCAATCGCCGAGGGACTGTTGTGAGTTTCCATTTTTAAGCAATAAGCCCAATCTGTATCGCCACCATCACAATCGTAAAGAGGCAAAACACCTGCGTTGTCGTGAAAAACAGAAAGCGCCCGCTTGGGGTCACGTTCTAATATATCGTCGGTCACTGCTTTAATATGACTTTTAAACAAGGAATCTGTTTTTGTATTTTGTAGGTCTTGGCATTCAATATGTGCCGCAAAAATTTTATGCTTGCAGTGCTCGGACCAACTCTGGGCCAAAACTTCTAACTCCGCTCGATTAAGGTCTCTGTTTTCTTTTTCTTGATACAAGGCAATAGCCTTTAACTCTTCACTGTTAAACTCAAGGCCAAAGTCGCTGGCTGGTGCCACTTGCCAGCTGGGATCTGGGCGCTCGATGACTTTTGGTTTTGTTTGATTGCGCTTAAGCCAAGCTTCGCTATTTTCAAAAAACAGCTCCTCAATAGCTGGCTCACGCCATAAATATTTTAATTTTTGCTTTTTTTTGGAGCTAAGCTCTTCACTGTAAAAGATCCATTGATCCACTCTTAAAAAATCATCGGATTCTTTAAGAGCCAACCTTAAGGATTCGGCCATCGGATTGCTTACCCCATGTTTGTAAGCTCTAGTGATCAGCTTATCTTTTTTTATATCTTTTAATTGCAGGGAATGCTTAAAGAGTCTCTGTGCTTTTTCAGCAATCTTTTTATTATAACTAACAATAACCTGATACGCCTTGGCATCAGATTCAAAAATGTTTTTAGGCAATTCTGCCTCTAAAATAAAATACTCAAAATTATTCATTTAAGAATATCCGAGCGCCATTCTAACTTTTCTTTAAGGGGACTCTTAACTAAAGCTTGAAAAACATGATCACCAGCTTTTAACAAGGAACTTTCATCTTGCCCAACCAAATAGGCAACCCGTCCCGAGCGAGAAGAGCTTAAAAAATAATTTAAAATGTTTTCTGATTCAGGCTGCCAATCATCAATCGCTATTTCTGCACTTTTCTTTGGGTAGTCAGGTGTCACCAAAGCCAGGCAAAGAGCTTGCTTGGTGGTCTGTATTTTTTGCGAAGTCGTTAAACTCAAAGATAAAAATGGCCGCAAAATAGCTTTGTCTTTTGGCCACGAGCAAACCAGCGCCTGAGTTTCGGGATCTCCTAAACGAGCATTGTACTCAATTAATAACCAGCCTTTATCCCGGTCTTTCATTAATCCCAAATACAAAATTCCATTATAAGGTCGGCCTTCTATTAGCAGCTGATCAGCTGTGCTCTGAGCCCAAGTTTGGAACAACTTTTCATCTTCCTTAGTGACTTCGGGATGGGGACAATAGGCTCCCATACCACCTGTGTTTGGACCTTCATTGCCATTAAATCTTCGTTTAAAATCCTGAGCGCTGCCTAAAAAACTAACTTCAACTCCAGCACTACCGCTTTGGATCGCAAAAAATGCCGAAGCCTCTATGCCTTCACAACGCTCTTCTAACAAAAGCGTACCCTTCTTAGATAAGTCATTAATGGCTTTTTCTGCCTCTTCAAAAGTCTCGGGCACCACCACCCCTTTGCCTCCAGCCAGGCCATCAAGCTTAACAACTGGAGCTTTAGAAAATGACTTTAAAGCGCTTATATCATTAGTGTATTTTGGTATGTTTATTCCGGCCTTTTGAGCGATTTCACGGCCATATTCTTTTGACCATTCAATCTGCGAAGCTTCCTTACTGGGCCCAAAAGTCCATGCACCGCTCTTGCGATACTTATCTTCTATACCGTAAGCCAAATCACAGTCTTTACTAATCCATACAACATCGGCTTTATCGGCTTCTTTAACAACCTGAACACCTTCGTTTTCTAGACGCCAGCGGACTGCTGTTTCGCGACCTCCGTTGCCGAGTACAAAAACCTTAGGCGCTAAATCATCTTCGCGCACCCAATCCATAAGCGGCTGAGAATTATTTACTTTTAATGATTGAGTGAAAGATTTATACAAGCCCCCGAACTTGTGCAAACGCCAAGCACCAATCCGCGGTGGAGCGCTCACATTTTCTTTCCAAGTTTCATTATTTGCGCTTTTTTTAGCGATCGCAACTTCACGAGACCAAGGAGTGCGCGCCATCCACTGCCTGAGAATTTCTTTGCTTAAAGGGATTTTTTCTAAACCGGGTAAAGTAACTCTGATCTCATCTGGAGTTAAGGGATCGAGCATAACAATTTCATCAGTGGCAGGATCTACAGCACATTCAATTTTACCGTCCCACAAACAAAGCTGAGCCTTTTCGAGACGTTCTTTTAAACACAAAGCCGCTTTTTGGGCGTAAACTTTTAATTTGTCAAAACGCTCTTTGCCACCAGCAAGTTTTGTGGCCTCGGCTTCGTCGAGATGCCTGTCTTGAGCTTCGAGCTTTGTAGTGAATTCAATCAAAACTTCATCAAAGCGTTGGTAGGGTTTTAGTTCTGGCTTTCTTTTTAGCAAAGCAGATCCGGGAGTAACTCCCCATCTAAAAATTACCTCGAGTGGTAAAAACTCTAACTCAGCACCAGGTATAGGATAATGCGGATGCTTAGCCGCCTTTAAAATCATAGCATTTTTAGACTTACTCTCTGCGGGTGCGTAAGCTGTTTTTAATGAAGAGGCTTCTAATGCTTCAAAAAACATAATGGCACAATCTTTTAAAGAATCTTTTTTACCAGGCACTTCATCGGGCAAAGAGCCATAATCAAAGACACTCACACGATCGCTAAATTCTATTTCAACAAAAGCATTTAAATCACTATGAGTATAAAGATTGCGAGAGCTACCTTTGCCAATTAAATTTTTCATAAAGTCCTTTCTTTGCGTCTTTTATTTACAAAATTTTCTATTTCTTGGGTGCCGCCAACCGGATACTCTCCAGTTAAACAGGAGGTACAAAGCTCAGAAGTACCAAGAGCCTTCTGCAAACGCGCTCGTGAAAGATAATACAAATCATCAACCTCTATTGTTTTAGCAATTTGATCAACAGATTTTTGATAAGCCACTAATTCTTTTTGGTCCGGAAAATCTATGCCATAAAAACAACCATGAGTTATTTTGGGACAAGTGGAGGCCAGATAGATTTTTTTGGCACCTGCTTCGCGCAAACGCAAACTCATCATACGCGAGGTATTTCCGCGGACCACGGAATCATCGACTAATAATATTCTTTGGCCAGCAATCTCAGGCCCCACCAAACTAAGTTTCATATTTAAGGCCTGCAAACGCTTTTCTTGTTTGCTTAAAATAAAGGTTCTAGGAATATATGGGTTTTTAACTAAAAATTCTCTATAAGGAAGGGAAAGTTTTTCGGCCACAGCCAATGCCGCCGTTCTAGATGTCTCGGGCACAGGAACCACAGCATCAAAAAGCTCTGCTGCCTTTAAACCTTGTTGATCAAGTTTTTCATTAATCTGATTGGCAAGTTCCGCCCCTAAGTTAAGCCTATGTCGATAAACGCTTTTGCCTTCCATTTCGGACTGGGGAGACGAAAAATACACCATCTCAAACATACAAAATGATTTTTTTTCGCTTTGGTTTAATTTAGATTTTAAAACTCCGCGACGAACACCGGTGTTTTCAATACGAATCCATTCACCGGGCTTAAGCTCAGTAACTTTTAAATCTTTATACAATGTTTTGAGTGGATTAAGAGCCGCACTTTCGGAAGCTACTGCTTTAAAATTTTCGGCTTCGGCATAAAACAAAGGACGCAAGCCAAAGGGATCACGAAAGGCAAACAATGTTCCGTTGTCTTCGATGCCCACACAAGCATAAGCTCCTTGGACTTCATCATATATTTTTTGTATAGCTTCTAAAAAATCCGCTTCACGTAAAAGAATCGTTTGGAAGATACTTAAATCAGAACTAGCACCGTCAATGGAATACTTTTTATAAAGCTCTGTAGTGTTAACCACATTTCCATTGTGGGCCAGTGCAAACTGAGGCCTGCCCTCAACAAAAGGCTGTAGTGCTGCCACTCCTCCAAAACCAGTAGTCGCATAACGAGTGTGAGCCAAAGCGCAGCTACCAGCTGGCAATTTGGCATAATCCTTTAGGGCTTCTTGAACCAGACCTAAGCCTCGCAAACTTTCAAAAGTATTGTTGTTGTTGAGCACACTAATACCGGCGCCGTCTTGTCCACGATGCTGAAGCTGAACCAATAAATTCACGGCCATTTCGGCTAACTGCTCTGAATCTTCAGAGCTTTTGACACCGACCAAACCACACATATCTTTATTTCCTTTTGCTAAATATGGCTGCAAACTTAAGTTGCGAGCCTTGGGCGATTTTTTCTTCTAAGCCTTTTAAAGAAAGAGAAGTATCCAAATGTTTTTGCTCTTGCAAGATGCTTAGCAAGTCGGTGTTTTTAGCTTCTGACTCACGAGCGGCTTCGCGAACTTTAGAATGGGCGTCACTCACACCGTTCATAGACAATAAAATATAAAAAGCCTCAGCTAAAACACTACTGCCAGCCGAGTCCAAATGCTTTTGCATATTTTCTTCGTGGACTTCAAGTCTTTCGAGCACAGAATCAAGCCTTTTAAACATAAGGTAGGCGAAAGCAAAATACTCCGCATAAAAACGACCACTAGCAGAGTTACACAAATCTCTTTGATGTTCCGTTGATTGATCGAGCATCAATAAACTCAAGCGACTTTGTAGTAATTTATACAAACTACAAACGTGTTCTAGGTTCCAAGGATTGCGTTTTTGCGGCATCGTCGACGAACCAACTTGCCCAGGACGTAAGCCCTCAGAAATTTCTGCAATTTCGCTTCTGGCTAGGTGCCTTAGGTCATTAGCTACTTTGTAAACGACCGAAGAAAGGGAAAAGACTTGAGAGGCCAAGTTCCAAATATCTTCAGGCGGCAAAGTTTGAATCGATGAAAAATGCGGCTTCAAGCCTAATTTTTGTAAAAATATTTTTTCGAGCTCTAATGGTTTAGCACTCAACAAGGCCGGCGCATGATAACCACCAATAGCCCCCGAAGCTTGACCACGTAGGTTTTGCAAAGCTTCACTTAAGAAAACTTCGAGCTCATCTATACGGTGATAGGCTTCAGCAAAGCTTAAACCAAAGAAAGTTGGCACCGCCCATTGTCCATGAGTTCGCCCTACCTGGGGAGTCTTTTGAAATTTTAGAGCTTTTTCCTTAAAGCGCTCTTTTAGTTTTTGCAAAAGAGGCTCAAAGTCTTTTTGGATAAAATCTTTGAGGCGACTGCGCTGAGCTGTATCTACAGTGTCGAAGGATGTAATCCCTACATGCACCCACTTAGCTACATCAGCTCTGCCCGCTTTTTTAAGACGCTCAGCAATGGCTTCGACTAAAGCGCGAGTGGCGTGCTGGGTTCGTTCTTCAATAGCTTCGATTTCTGCAAAATTAAGCCCCTCTAAAATTTGATCGAGTTCAGCTTTTGCAATTGTAGGACAGCGGCCGCTTTCGACCAAAGCCAAAAGCCAGGCCTTTTCTACATCGATCTGACTTTGCAGAAAATAGCCCTCAGAAAGGCGCTCGGGAAGATATTTTTGATATCGAGAATCTAGAGGACTGAAAAGCCTTGAATGGGACATTTTATGCTTATTTTTTAATTCTTTTTAAGGCAAATGTCACTGTAAAAGACTGGCAGAAAAGTCTTGGATGGCGGAGCGTTGGATCTCAGCCACCCAAGTTACTTGATTTATTCTAAGTTTCAACGAAGCAAGAGCAAAAAGCTTATTGGGGATCGTCTCTGGTAATTCCTGTTTTTACATGACAGCTGCTTAGCTCCGACAGCCATTTAGCCTCATAATCAAAGGATGTTAATTCGTCGGTTTCGATACAAGATCTTCCAATATTGCGAGCCAATACGTTCAGCACGCAAGAGCGACTTGTTTGACGAGTGCAATACTTACGAGCCGCATCCTGACAAATTTGAGATTTAGGGGCCAAAACAGTAGCCGCTCGAACTGTGTTCAAACACAATTGCAAAGTATCCACCAGGCGGTCATCTACTTCTAGTTTTACGTCGAAAGCTCCAAGTTCAGGGGGCAACTCACCAGTCAAAGCCTCAAAGTACTTATCAATTTTCAGTATTGATTTTTCGGCTTCATCGATGCTTTTATACATACCTTCCTCTAACCAAAGTGGCAGCACATAAGACAGCTCTACAGGTCGAGCAAGAATCTTCTCCACCTTAGGTTGTAGATCATCAATCATGTCTTGTACCTCTTGTTTTTTTCTAAGCTTGGGTTTTTTATCAAGCAGTTTTGTCACCGATTCAATTTCTGAAGCCAAGGATTTTAAATTTGATTGCCAAGCCTTAAAAGCATCATCAACTTGATCACCTCTTTTATCTTGAGATGAATCCACACGCTTAAAAGTGCTGCGGTCTTTGCCTAATTTATCTGACACCGAGTTAAAAATATTGATTGGCCCACGACAGGACATAGCCCCCATCAACAAAACCAACAAAGAGATTGTATAAAGTGATTTTTTCATTTTTCTTTCCTCCGCCCAAGACAATTAAACAAAAGCGAGAGCAAGTCAAAAACCCAAGCCACGCGCAATACATTGTCTGTCTATTTTACTAACTGACACCCAACGGATTCACGATCCGTTCATGTTCAATAGAAGCAGCTTTCACAGTTGATTTAACTAACCGGTTTTATTGTAAATTTAATAATTTTTATTGCGAATAAGCACAAAATTCAATAAAGCATGCAAATGGCCATTAATAAAATTAAACTCGGACTATTTATGGCAATCGCATGCTTCTATGCCGAAATCTTAAAGGCAACAAACGTAAATTATAAGATTAGCGAAGAAAGAGTTCAAGAACTGGTCGAGCGCTCGGGTTTACCCCCAACTAAAATCGCAGAATATCAAAAAATTGTTGAAGAAAACCTTATATACGTTCTTAGAGATTCTATCTATTATCTCTTTGTTCGACCTGAACTTGACGTGAATCAAGAGGGCCGGCTTTATTTAAAATTTATCACTTACGACCTTGCTACTGAAGATCCAATCAAAAAACATTTACTAAAATATCTAAATGCTATGTATCCACCCTCTGTACAACCTGAAGATCTTGAGTATGTTTTTGTAGAAGACAAAAGCTTTAGAGCTTTTGGAGCAAATGATGAAGTTATAAACGAAACTGGACAAGAAACTAATGGAGATAATCGCGTCCGCAGCACTTTGTATGCCTTGCTGAGTGAAGAGTTTAACAACCAACACGGAGTTTTGCAGGTAGAGCCTGAAAGACTCTTCGCAAAAGCCACCATTCACGTTATTAACAAAGAAGCTCAAGCGGCTGTAAAACAAAGACTACTTGGCTTTGATATAGCTGTTGATTTTGTGATTCCTGACTTAAATGATCCGCTCTCAAAAATGGGTTCATTGTGGTGGGAAAACAGAATAGAAAATGAACTCTTACAAGCCGCTAAAAATGAAGATACAAAAAACCAAGCGGTTTTAGTGAGTTTTGTGTTCTCTGTAGCTAAAGAGGCCTATGGCGGAGGCCTCTACTTCGTGCCGAGCGCATGGGAGCGTCATCAAGATTTTTCAAGAGCTGGAGCGCTTGTGGACACACCAGTGGCCGGCAGTTTTTTAAGCGATCTTGCTATACAACAGCTAGATATAAGCGGCAACGGAGAGACAAAAACTCACCCAAGGAACAAAGCTACAGATGAGTTAAATAGAACCGAGCTACAACAATTTTTTTACTTTATTATGACTCCTGCTGATGTTCTTAAAGTCTCTAAACTACCTTGGCTCAAAGACAGCCTCGAAAAAGTCAATATGCATACTGCTCCAGGCTACATAGATAATCACGATCCAGAAATCAAAAATTATTTTGCAACTCGTCGTAAAAAACCAGTGTCAATAGCTCTTAGCTGGAATTCAAATATTTGTGAAGGCAGCCTTAACTAAGAACCAAACATTAAAGAGAAATCTAAAAATACTTTTCACATTCAAAACTAAGCATCTCCAAAGAGGAATCAAAAAAGTTTAGCCAATGACCAACTTTATCGCCCTTCGCATGATCGACAGCATGCTGCTGCTCCTGAAAGGCTCTTGTCACCTGCGATTCTGGATCCAAGCTTTGTTGCAAAAACTTTACAAAAGAGGGAAAAACTTCTCGATCCAAAGTACTTCCATCCATTCCTCCCATTAAAAATTGACGAACTCCGCGTTTAATAGGCTCCAAGAAAGGGGGCTTTTCTAATTCATTATCCGCAAATCCAGCTAAAATATCATCTCGATTTTGCGCTAATGCCCAATATGCTTTCGATCCTCTTCTCATTAGATTCATGGTATTTGCACCCTGAACAAGGGGCGCAATGTCCGCCTCTCTAAAAATGGCTTCAAACAAAAAATGAGGCACCCTTGGCATATTTAAAAAGACAATTTTTCCAGCCAAACGACCTCTATCAAGAGCGGACAACAAATCTCTAACATCAACAACTTCCACAAACTTTTCTTTACTACTAGGGTCCATTTCATTAAAAAATCTATGGCTATCAATTGGATCAAAATTTAAAAATAAAATAGGCTTCTCTTGTTCAAGAGCCACCATTGCCTTAAACACTAAAGCCATTAACTTTCTTTTTTTATTGAAGTCTTCAACAGGCGTGCCAAGACCATATTGCGGAAAAATCATAAATTCATCTCTGCGCTCAAAAAGCCTAGCCAACTCTATTTTTTCAAAATATTGGCTTAACTCCATGGCAGACTTATCAATAGGAAAACGTGGCAACCAAAGACCATCGTTAATCCTCGGAAAAGAAATTCCAGCGTAGCTTTGATCATTATAGTCAGGATCAGCTTTTAAAGGGCTATATTCTGAGGATGAGTCTGCAGCTAAAATTGGAGCTTCTGCCATCGGAACAGCCAAGAATCCCGAACCCCAACCATAGGGAGATAAACGTAAAAAATATCGAGTCTTAAAAAGTGAATTATAATTATTTGTCCTAACAAATCGATCAATACCTCCCGTAATTGTAAGGTCAACCGGATCTAAAGTAGACATAAATTTCTGTAACTTGTCTCTGTAAAAGACTTCGTCCAAACGCAAACTTGCCTCAACTCTTCGAAAACTTGCTTCGCAGCGGTACAATGCTTTTGTTTTTTCGGTTATCAAGGCAATACTTTTTTCTGAAAAAAAATAATCTAAAGATTCCTGTTGGTATTTATAGGTCACGAGTTCAAATTCGCCACAAAAGCCTTCTTCCATTAAACGCCTAACAAGACTAAAACTTGAAGACATATGTCCTTGACCTTTTGGGTTGCTGATCAAAACCCGGATTTTTTTTAAGCTTTTTAAACCGGGATAGACCTTCGCCTGCAGAGCACAGGATAAAATACATCCAAAACTAAAAAGTAGAAAAAGGCGAAAGTTCACCGAGCTATTATAGCTTTTTAGACTTTAAATGCCCAGAAATTTCAAAACGAGGGAGCCTAAGTATCTAAAAAAATTATGTAAATATATTTTAGATCTCTCTAAGATTTATAGAGAGTAATTAACTCCAAGACCAAAGCGATATATATACGCTTTTGGATTAAAGAATGGCGCCACTCCCAATTGACCTAAAGCTTCTATACCTAGGTTATGGGCAATCTTGTACTCTGCACCAAGATAGAGGTTACCAAGAAAGTATACCGGATCCTTACTATCACCTTTTAAAAAGTCGAGCTTTAAACCAGCCTTGAAGCCAAGCTGTGGATTGAGATCAAAGTATTTATAAGCTTGAATACCAGCCAAGACTTTTAAGCTTCCTCCAAGCTTAGCCGAAAACTCTTCTTCATCAAAAATACCAAGATACAATCCCGCCCAAATCTGAGATTGCGGGGCAATCACGAAATCTACACCAGCAGCTAAATCATAACTAGTGCTAGATGTACCTCGTTTTTCGTAGTGAACATTGCCGTTAAACCAAAGGTTGTTGGCTGAGTAAGCCTCAAAACAAAAAAATGCGACAAGAACTAAAGCAAAATTAATTTTTTTCATAGCCATCAATATAAACTAAAAAAAAGCTATTATCCATATATCTCAAGTAGATCTCAATCTTTTATACACCCAAAACCTTAAACAATCCGGGAGGCCGTACCAGCGTATGGGCTCTCAGCATGTTGCCACCCCATACTCTGGTACGGCCTAGCAAAGCTTGACATACGGCGTTATAGCTTGTATAATACCCCTCCATGATACGCACAGCCTACCTCCTATTCTTTTCTATAGTCCTGATATCTTGTGGAGAAAAAATCTCTAAAGAAAAGCGCTTAGAAATAGACACCCATAAAAATAATGCTCTTGCCTTTTTTAAAAAATTCAGCGATCCAGATACGGTTAAAAGTTTTTCCACTCAAAGTAAAAAAGAAAAGAGAGCGGATCTTGAAAAATTAATTTTGGAATTAATCGACTTAGGCAATACTGTTAGTCTTGCTAACGAGCGCTTTGAGTTAAGCAACGATCCAGATAGTCCAGACTTAAGCCATAAAGGATACGCCTTGGCCCTTTTTAAATCCCATGACCAATTTGTTTCTATAATGCTTCCAGAAGTGATGGTAGATCCTGTAACGTTTATGCCAATTGAGACAAGCGCCATAAGCGAATCTACTAGCAAATTAAAAAAACGCTTTGTTAGCTATATTAGTGATCGCTTCGAACTTCAATATCTTGGAGGAGACGATTGGATAGACCTTTCTTCTGTTTACACAAGCCAAAACACTTATCCAGAAAATTACGACTATAACTACAATCAAAATGACTATGACATCTATGAGATAAAGCCTCTTCCTCCGACGACTCCTCTGCCGCCTATCTCAGAAAGCCCTCAAGCTCTTGCCATTCCTTAAAATTGGTAGGCCGTACCAGGGTATGGGGTCGCAACATGTTGTGACCCCATACCCTGGTACGGCCTACCGAAATAATTAGCGCTCTTGGCAGCGAAGGGTTACTTCTTTGCTTCCGTAAATTTTGGTAGTCACAAAAGACGCCTTCCAACCTTGATCACATTTAGAAAAACGGGCAAGCGCAAGGTCACCTTCGTTTTCCCAAACTCCGGCGCAAATAAATGAATCACCTTCTTCCAGGCGGTACTTAGCAGTATAGGCACAATTCAATCGAACGCTGGAGTAGTTGTAATAAGCATTTCCACTCATAATTCCAGTAGTGCCTTCTCGCAAAGTCACGCCTTGAATTCCTTGACCACAATCAAGCACAATATCAGGAATTGTACCTTCATCATGAGCCATAGAAAAAGTCCCCAAAAACAACATAAAAATAGTTAAGATATATTTCATATCCACCTCCCTAAACAAAAGGCTACCATAGGAAATAAAAATGTAAATTTATTTTTGGCTTAGAGGGGGCAATTTAAGAATTATTAATCTCTTTGATCTGGCGGAAGCTCTTCTTCGACTTCGATCACAGCCTGGGTAAAATCGATGTTTCCTTCGACTTCAACCTTATCTTCTGCAATTTCACGAAGAGCCACAACAGCGTCTTTGTTACCTGGTGACTTCACCTGCGGTTTAGAACCTTTTAAAAGTTGCTTGGTTCGCTTTGCTGCCAGATGCACTAGGGCATAACGATTTGTAACTTTTTGCAAACAATCTTCTACGGTAACTCGAGCCATAAGCCTTAGACTTAGCTCAGTGCTCTTTAAGGATCAACAATTTGCTGAATATTTTTAGGATAAATCTCGAACTGCTCCTCGCTTAAGAGCGCAAATTCAATCTTTTTGAATGGGTACTCATCTGGCGCCGCTAAATCCATAGAAAGATAGCCATATTTTGCCTGCGGCCTAGAATCATCTCGCAAAGCCTCAACCTTTTGTATATTGCGAAAAGGGACAATCTCTTGATGGGGGGGGTTTTTAGAGCCAAGAGGCAAGTGCTCCAAATTTAACTCGTTATGATTGCGGTCAAAACCCAAAAAAAGCTTTTCTTGCTGAAAGAAACACACAAAGGCATAAACCAGCATTCCAAGGGCAAAAATCCCCCAAGAAAAAATTCTGCGCATAAAATATAGCCACTCCGAGTCACGCTCCATAATACCTGCTTCAATTAAAAAGGAAACCGGCTGCTCAAAATAGATAAGAGCAGAAGCTGTTAAAAACATGGAGATTGCTAAGATCCGACCTTTAATGGGTCCCAAACGTACAGCCCAAGCACAATAGGCCGGCGGCTTTTTCCACAATTCAAATTCAAAAAGCCCTTTAACAGTCTTGGTTGCTTGCAATTCAAACATGACAACTAAACTAATACAGATTAACTAAAAGTCCTAGAGAGAACTGAGCCAAAAATGCTTAAAGAAAATCTAACCATTGGCCTTGACCAAGTGCCTCCACTTTATATTTCTAAGCCCGACTCTGGACTTGGCTACCAATGCCATCATGCTTTTATAAAACTAGGCCGTAAAGTTTTAAACAAAGAACAGTGTGAGAGCGAAAAACAATTTGAGGTGCTTTACTCCTTCGACAAAGCCATTGCTCAAAACAGAAAAATAACTTCTGAGGAATGGACAGCTTTTTTGCTTACAAAAGAAATCAAACTAGCTACTAAAATTATTCTTTGTGTCCCTTTTTTCGAAAGCAAAGAACTTAACTTAGCCAAGAACACTCAAATATTTTATATGCCACCCTACCTTGGCTTTCGCGACCAAGGACTTTTTGATTACAGCCTTATTTTTTTAAAATCAAAAGGATTTCTTCCGGAGCCCAAGGATGAAAATGAATTGTTTGCCATTTCTCTTGAAGAGGCTGCGGCCCAAGTGGTTTCGCTTAGCTTTGTTCGCAACGATCAAATGATACCGGCCGTGCTCGAAGCTCCATATATAAGCTTTAATCTTATTGAATGGTGCCGGCACTTTAAAGAGCTAAGCCTCTATCAAAAGCACAAAAAATTACTTCGCTGGAAACTCTCAAAAGACTTCTTAAAAAACAGCCCTCGCTTAAGCAAAAATTCTACACGCCCCACAAGGCCCCTCGCAGCTGACTTCTTGCCAAACCCCAGCTCATCCCTTAAAAGATTTTTTCAAAGGCTAAATGAATGCAGCCAGCTAGCAGAACACAATGAACACTTCTTTGCACCAGCCAAATCCCAGCCCCACTAAAAAGCTCAAAGCCTCTAAGCCAAGAATCACTTTGCTCGACGGCCGAGAACTTCAATACCATCGCCCACGTGAACGGGAACAAAGCGCCGAGCTTCTAAAACTTTTACCTAGTTCAGCTCGCAACAAAAAATTAGAAATCGAAATTGGTCCCGGCAAAGGAGAGTTTTTAGCTAGAAGAGCTAGTAAATTTCCGCAGCGTTTTTTTGTAGGCATCGACAAACTATCCAAAAGAGTAGAGCTCACCGAAAAAAAACTCAAGCGACAGTCTCCAGAGCAAAACTGGCTGATCTTAAAAAAGGACGCCCGCGCTTTTTTACAAAAGAACTTAAACCCTATAGAAGTTTTCCATGTCTACCAGCCCGATCCCTGGCCCAAAGCCCGGCACCATAAACATCGCTTTTTTCGCTCTCCAGATGCACGTCGATGGTGTGAGGCTTTAGTCAATGGAGGGCAACTGCGCTTCTCTACTGACCACAAAGAATATTTTGCAGAAATCCTGGATATTGTTCAAAGCTGGCAAAACTTCGATTTAGCCTTTGTCTGCCAAAAGACAGCTATTCACGGTGAGCCCAGCAGTCATTTTGAAGGAATCTTCTTAAGGCAGAATTTGCCGGTCTGGAAAGCTGTTTTCGTTAAGAAATCATAAAGAGCCAAATTTTAATCAATTTTCGCAATCTAGTGTCGATAGAGTATCTAGATATTATGACTGATCGTGTTAAAAAAGTTGGAGCGAATTTATGTGAAGAAAGCGGCTGTCATTTGCCGGTTATTGCCAAAAGCCATTGCCGTTTGCATACAATTAAATTTATTGCCCGCAAACTCAAGCGCGACAATGAAATAGCCCTAGAAGAAAAAGAAAACAAAGAAGAAATGCGCAAAAGCGGCAGAGATAGAAGACGCAAAGGCGACCGTTTTGCTCCTCCAGAAGGTGGAATCGACGCCATCTTTGACAAAGAAACCGAGCTTTATCAAAAATTCAAAGATTTAACGATCAACAAAGACAAAAGTAATGAGTTAAATGATCTCGAGTACTTACTGAGCTTTATCAAAAAAGACAAAAAAACTGGAACTTGAAGCCAAGGCCGTTTTTGACTACATCTAGCATGTAGTGAAAGAAGTTTACATCCAAACCTTTGGCTGCCAAATGAATGTAGCGGACAGCGATCAAATGCTGGCTACCCTGGCACCTGTTGGTTATCAAGAAACCAAAGATTCCAATAAAGCCGATTTGATTTTAATCAACACCTGCAGCGTGCGCGAAAAACCTGAAAACAAAATGAGCAGTTTTGCTCATGAGTTAAAAAAAATAAAATTGAATAAAAAATCCACACTGATCGGCGTGACCGGCTGCGTGGCTCAGCAAGAAAAAGAACGAGTCATAAAAAAACTTCCCTTTGTAGACTTTGTGCTTGGTCCCGACAACATAGATGAACTGCCATGGATTATCGCTGAGCTTGGGCAAAAAAAACAGAAACAAATTGTACGCACGGAATTCGACAGCGAAAAACGACTTTGGAAAACCCAAACAAAGTTAATGAACCCGGGCCCCACCGCTTTTGTATCAATCATGAAAGGCTGTGACCACTTTTGCAGCTACTGTATTGTACCCATGACTCGCGGACGTGAAAAATCTCGTCCTATGGCTGATATTATTAGCGACACACGAGAACTCTGTGAGCGCGGAGTAAAAGAAATAACTTTTCTGGGACAAAACATTAACACTTTTGGCAAACGGGCAGGAGAAAGCCTACATGAACTTTTTTACAAAGCTCATGAAATTGAAAAACTTAAACGCATTCGCTTTACCACTTCTCATCCCGGCGATCTAAAAGACGAGCTTGTGCAATGCTTTCGCGATCTACCAAAACTATGCAGTCAATTTCACCTGCCAGTGCAATCGGGCTCGGACCGCATTCTTAGATCAATGAGACGTTTTTACTCGGTAGAAAGCTATCTTGAAAAAGTATATGCCCTGCGAGAAGCCAGACCGGATATTGCCATTGGCACCGATATTATTATTGGCTTTCCTGGCGAAGACGAAAAAGACTTTCAAAAAACAATCGATCTGGTTGAAAAAGTAAAATACGATTATGCTTTTTCATTTATATATTCTGCAAGGCCTGGAACATCTGCTTCCACCAGAGAAGACACAACACCTATGAGTGTAAAAAAAGAGCGCCTGCAAGCGGTGCAAGCTATTCTAAAAGTACAATCTCTAGAATCCCATCAAAAGTATCTTGGAAAAACAACTCTGGCTTTAGTTGAAGGTCCCTCCAAAAAGAACCCCAATCGTTTTACAGGTAGAAACTCGCAAAACATTCCTATACATTTTGACAAGCTTAGCCAGGTTAAAGCCGGTGACTTTATTGAGTTAAAAATAAAAGAAGCCCACACCAATTATTTACTTGGTGAAGAAATTCTTAAACAAAGCGAGGTACAAGCCAATGCCTAAAATAATCATAGATCACCACGGTAAAAGTCCGCAGATAAAAGAAAGTAATTTCATTGCTCCGAATGCCACCATAATAGGCGAAGTCGAAATCGGCGAGAACACCAATATTTGGTTTAACACGGTTATAAGAGGCGATGTTCACTGGATTAAGATCGGTGAAAATAGCAATGTGCAAGACTTGAGCATGCTCCATGTTTCTAACGGAAAAGCTCCCTTGAGCATCGGCAATGAAGTCACCGTTGGGCACAGATGCACACTTCATGGCTGCACTATCAAAGATCGGGTTTTAGTGGGCATGGACAGCACAATCATGGATCTAGCCGTCATTGGAGAAGACGTCATTATAGGCGCTGGCTCGCTTGTTACTGAAAAAACGAATATACCATCTGGCAGCCTGGCCCTCGGAAGACCTGCCAAAGTGGTGCGCCCCCTCAGTAAAGAAGAAATAGCCTACATAAAAAAATCCGCCAAGCACTACGTGCGCTTAGCGGAAAGCTACGGCTGATTTAAAATTCTTAATATTGATACAAGTTATTTTCCAGCAAGCCATTTCTGTAATACTGTAAGTAGGCTTTAATTTTTTTAAGGTATTGCTCTTTAATTTTTGGCATTCGGAGGGGGCGCTTCTGATTGTGGTCATTTTTGTAGCTATACAAAGTGCTCTCACCTGAGCTTTCGTTGTACTGCAAAAAGTATTCAGATCTAACTAAGTAATAATGGCCATTAGAAAAAAGCAGTGCTTCGCCTTCCTCTTCTCCCAAAATCGAACGGCCAAACAATAAATGTTTTTCATCCCTTATTCCTAAATAATCCAAAACAGTTGGAAGTATATCTACGTGATGGGTAATTCGATTCTTATCGGCAATTTTTATCTTTTTTTCTGGATGAAAAAATAAAAGCGGAACCCTAAAACGACCTAAGTTGTTATTATAAGATGGAATATCAGACAGCTGCGTGTGATCACCGGTAATAATAAATAAAGTGTTTTTATACCATGCCCTCTTAGAGGCTTCTTCAAAAAATTTACTTAGAGCAAAATCGACGTAGCCAACACTTTCATGAATCTTTAAAGTACCTTTTGGAAATGTATCTTTATACTTAGAAGGCACAACATAAGGTTGATGTGTGCTAATTGTAAATAGAGTCGAAAAAAATGCTTCACGGTGCTGGTCTAGATTTTTGAGCGTAAATTGCATAAACTCCTCATCAAAAATCCCCCAATGACCATCAAAATCTTTTTTAGCCTCTGGATAACGCTCCAGCGGATAGTAGTCCACCAAACCTGCTTGAGCAGAAATAGCATCAAAATACATTGTCCCTCTAGGAGCTCCATGAAAAAAACTACTATGATAACCGCGCTTGTTTAAAAGACTTCCCAAGCCCTTCCATTGATTCGAATGAAAGTTTGAGCGCGCAATAGGAGTCTTCATTAAAGAAGGGATACCAATCAAGATGGCTGGCAGAGCCTCCATTGACAGCCTTCCATTAGAAAAATTGTTTTTTAAAAAAACCCCCTTAGCAGAAAGACTATCTAAAAACGGAGTGTATCCCTTGTATTCATTGGCAGCCCCCCAAAACTCGGTAGCAAAACTTTCTAAAATAATAATCACAATATTTTGAGTTGCTTTGTTTTCTGTAGACACATTCTTTACAGGGCGATACTTTGCCTTTAACTGCGCATAAAGCTCTTCAGTGTTTAAGAAATACTCTGCTTTCTTGATTGAGTTCGCTTTACTTTTTAACAAGGTAAAAGTACTGTTTAGTGCCAAAAGGCCAACCGAAGTGTTTCCAGCTATAAAACTATGGGCTGGCTGCAATACTTTTTTTTGTAAGCCTCCCCGAATAGCAACAACCATTAGGCTCACTGTAAACAGAAAACTAGCAAAGCTTAGAAAGCTAAAACGGAGGCTATATCTTTCTAAACTATGACTTGTAACACATCTTTTAGAAAACTTATAGACCAAGCAGGAGAGAATTATGAGCAATAAAAAAACATACCAATAACTAACTAAGAATTGATCAACCTGTTTAACACCAAATTCGAATAAGTTCAAAACATCAGAAGTCATGCGAGTGCCTGTATACTTATAAAGTTCGATATCAATTAAATTACAGAAAATAAATAATATATTAATTGCTACAAAAAGATAATGGATTATTTTTTGCCATAAAGACTTTGAGACAAAAGCAAAAGGCAAAGAAGACAAAACAATCACTGGAATATTCGACAAAGAAATAGCAGCCAGGTCAAAGCGAAGACCATAAAAAAAAGCGCGAGCTATCTGCTTTGAAGATAATTTATAAAATTCATCGTTAAAAACTATAAAGAGCAACCTCAAAGAAAAGTAAATAAGCATTAGAAAACAAAGCCGTTTAAAGAGATTTATAAATATCTGTCTTTTTTTACTCATACTCTAGAGCCTTTTTATAAAGAGTTACTCGTCAACGCGTAATAAACGACACTTTTAATTGGCTTTCTTTATTTTCGTGCAACAAAAACCATATAGAAAAGAAAAATATGGGCGCGCACACCCATGGACTTACGCCTACACTCGGTAAAAAACTTCCAAATAACCAGCCAAGGGAAGCCACCCATAAAAAACTTTTGCCCTTAATTCCAAGTGGCATCACAGGCCAAAGAGCCTTAAAAGGAGTTGCCCACCATCCAAGCAGAAGCCCATCCATTAAAGATGCGTAATGACCAGCCGCTTGTGCATGGCCCATCGTAGGAGGAGAAATCACCGTATAGGCCAAAATCGCAAAAAGCAAAGAATAAAGCCTAGACCCTAAAGAAAAAGCCAACAAAAGACCCAGCATAAAAGCTTTTAAACGTAGCAAAAGTTCGGTGGGCGTAGAAGTAAAAGTTACATTCACCCATGACCACCCTTGCACTAAATTAAAAACCAGCGGCAAACAAAAAACCAGAATAAAGGCTTTTTCTATTAAAACTGTATCTGGAAGCTTTTCATTTTTTTCCTGCGGATTACAAAATTTGCTCCACAAAAATAGAAATATAAAAGCGATCGTAATGTAACGGTATTGAAAAGCACCCAAATAAACCATCCACCAATAAGCATCCTCTGGCCACAAGGCAAACTTAGAGGACAAAAACAAAGCAATAGGCTCCACAAGAAAACTCAAAAACAAAAGAGCTGTCGTTGAGTGGGTCAAGAAAAAACTTTTCTTTTTAAAAAAAGAAAAAAAGAAAAATAATAGCGGCGCCATTAACAAGGAAAACAAGAGAGCTAAAAATTGCGCATCTATAAATTTGAAATCAAGGTTTTGAACCCGATAATAGGCTTGCCTACTTAAAAACGAGAACTCTCTGTAGATATGTTGATGAACATTTAAAAGCGACCAATCGCTATGCCACATGAGCATGGCCCCAATTGAAAGACTGGCACTCACATATAGCGGAGAGCCCAGCACATAAGACAAAACCCCTAACCACGGTCCCAACATAATACCGTTGTTCACAAAACGAATAGAATCTTCCCACAAGACATTTTCGGAAAGATCTGCGCTTCTGTGATCAAGCTCTAACCTTAAATTTAGTTTTTTAGAGGATTCAAAAAACACCTTAACCCTTGGAACTCCCGAATTGAATTCGTCGACCACGAAATCTTGTTGTAATTGTGCCTTAAAAAGATCGCTGTAAAAATTTTGATCTTCACCTTCAAAGGAAATAACTTTATGTTTTTTTAAAGCATGAGCCCCTTCACTCCAGTGCCAATGTCTATATAGATTGAGTAAGGCTGTTTTCTCGATTTTTTCAAAATCGAGGCCCGTTCTCATTAAAAATGGAAAAAATGCGACTAAGACCAAAGCCAACCAAGCAAAACGAAAAGGCGCAAAACTACGCTTCTTGGGCATTTTCACAATAATTTTAATTTATCCCATAATAAGATAAGCGGCCAGCCTTCTTGAATTCTTTCGAACTTCGCACTATCTTGAGCTGCGATGACAACAAGTTATATTTGCTCTGCACTAAGAACGCCTATTGGCAGCTTTAATGGATCTCTTTCGAGTGTATCGGCTCCAATTCTTGCTTCAGAATGTATAAAATCATTATTCAAAGAAAGCCGTGTAGACCCAGAAGTCTGTGAAGAAGTCATTCTGGGCTCTGTTCTAACAGCCGGCGTTGGCCAGGCCCCCGCCCGACAAGCCGCACTGGCCGCTGGACTTAGCCAGAACGTTCCATGCACCACCATTGGCAAAGTTTGTGGCTCGGGCCTAAAAAGCGTCATGCTAGCGGACCAAGCCATTCGCTGTGGCGACAGTGACTTAATTGTAGCCGGCGGCATGGAAAATATGTCGCAAAGTCCCTATCTTGTTCCCAAAATGCGTACCGGCCTAAGACTGGGACACGGGCAACTTCTGGATTCTATGATTCACGACGGCCTGTGGGATCCATACAATAATTTTCACATGGGCTGTGCTGCTGAAAGCTGTGTCAAAGAATACCAACTCAGCCGGGAAGCTCAAGATAATTACGCTGCACTTTCATACAAACGTGCTCAACAGAGTATTGAAAAAGGACTTTTCGAAGACGAGATTGTCGGCATTGATGTAAAAGTTAAAAAAGACACAATTAAAATCGAAAAGGACGAAGAACCCTTTAGAGGCAATATAGAAAAACTAGGCAGCTTACGCGCCGTCTTTGACAAAGAAGGCAGTGTCACCGCTGGCAACGCCAGTACCTTAAACGATGGAGCGGCTGCCTTAATAATTGCCTCAGAAGCTTTTGTAAAAAAACACTCCCTGAAGCCTTTGGCAAAAATCGTGTCCAGTAATTCCAGCGCTAAAGAACCTGTTCAATTTACAACAGCCCCGGCAAAAAGCATTCAAAACTTACTAGATAAAAGCAAACTCAAAACCAGCGATATCGATTTATGGGAAATCAATGAAGCTTTTGCCGCTGTGGCCCTGGCTAATATGCAAATTCTAAATCTCAATGAAAGCAATGTAAATATTCGCGGTGGGGCCGTTGCCCTTGGACACCCAATTGGAGCCAGTGGCGCCAGAATACTATGCACCCTGCTGCACTCACTCAAAAAAGAAAACAAAAAACATGGCATTGCCAGTCTTTGCATTGGCGGCGGAGAAGCTGTCTCGGTACTTGTAGAAAACTTACTGTGAGCGATCTACAAAAATATTTTTCAAATTTTTCTGCCGCTGACGCTGCCGAGTTACTTTGCTCTGCGCACATACCGACAAAGCTTCTACAAGAAATTTGTCATGATGAAGGTATTTTTCATTGGCTTATAAACAGAAGCGATGTTTACACTGAGATTTTGCAAATCCTTAAGGAGCACCCACTGGAAAACTTTGCAAAGCGCTGCCAAGAAAAAATAAACATTCGCAGTCTCAAGCCTAAAATTGCACCTTTACCCTCTTTTGACTTACACGAAAATGAATTCGATAAGCTCGACACCTATGATATTGAATGTGCCCTTGGACACCCTTTTTGCCCTTTAAAAATTATTTATTTTTTTATGCAAAATCCCCAAGAAGACATGCGCCTAAGTGCCGTGCTCGCACTAACTCGCCGATATTTTGAAAGCCATTTAAGCCCAAGCGAAATTCAAGATATACAAATAAAAATTTCGACCCACTACATTACTGAGCTTTCTCCCATTGTACGCTCCTACCTGGCACGTTTGCCTTTAGTAAGTGAGACACAACTTAATGATTTTTTCGAAAGAGAAGAACACCCCTTAGTGCAAGCAAGGCTTTTACAAAACCCAGCCTCCAGCAAAGAACTACTCAATAAAAAAATAGCTGAGCTGTGTAAAACAAGCCCTTTAAATTCTCATTTAGAATTTACCCTTAGCGCTGGCTTGTTAGACTCTCGCTTAAACTCTGATCTTCTTAAAAAAGCCAGTAAAGATTTTGAACTGGCAAAAGTTATTCTTTTTCAAAAGAACTAATAGCCTTCTTGTACTTTTAGTCTTTTAGACATCTTCAAAAACAAACTATAGTATTGCGACACTTTACGAACGATTACCAATCACTATACAAAACTAAATTGTCTTTCAAAAACTTTAGGATTTTGACCTAAATAACTAAAGTTATTAGAAAATTCTCATGCTTCTACACCTTGAGTTTACTCGACCAATAATGAATTTTATTTTGCTGGCGTTTCTTTCTTTCTCTTTAAGTTCTTTCGCTCAAAACAAATCAAGCTCCACTAGCAAAAGTGCTTCGACTACCTTAGATGGAAATTTCACTATTCCACCACCTACGCTACCCACCAACCAAAACATTGGCTCTCACTTTGATTGTGGTGTCACACACAATGTACCTTTGAATACGAGTAGCAAACCCTCTAGCCTTCTAGGTCAGAAAGGTGGCTTTGTTGGGCCCTCCGTTGTTAAAGTCGGGGTCGTTTCTTTAATTTTTAATGACGACATTGCAGGAAGCAACGATGGCAATTCTGGCTTGAGCGAAAGTCGGGCACAAGATTGGATTACAAAAGAAGACTACTCTTTAAAACCTTTCTTTGAATTTAATTCTAATAACCAAATTTATGTGAGCCCAACAGTTCAGTACAAAGAAATAAGAATCTATGAAGACTTAACTTACGTGGACCCCATTCTTGGCCTTGGTTATCCAACCTCTGATTGCAAACTTGGGGAGTGGAGAAACTACATTGCTGATCGAATCGATGAATTCGACATCACCCATTTACATATTGTTTTGCCAACAAGAGCGAACTGTTCTTGGCTCGGGCTAGCTACTGGCTACATCTCCTCTCTTGGAGCCTCAGTTACATACCAAAAAGGCTCATCATCAAGCCCTTACGTTATAAACCATGAAATAGGTCACACATTTGGAATGCGACATTCAAGCTCAATAGATTATAGCTCTTATTTAGAAAAATATCGCTACTTAGAATATGGGGGCTCAGACGTAATGGCAACTTCGAATAACACCCTAACGGCTCCTCAAAGAATTCGCCTGGGTTGGCTATTCCCAGGAGAAACAGATTCATCAAGCCAAACTGTTCCCACTATCGGCGTTGAAAGCCTTGGACAAGAAGAGATTTTTTACGTCACAGATATCAACACCGCCGATTCCCTTTGTCCCTTTCCGAACTGTAGCAAAGCTTTTCGTTTACAATCATTTAATTCACCTGGCTGGACCTATTTCTTGTCTTACCGCTCCAAGTCCAATACTCACGATCAAAACTCTCTTGCTGGCTCTCATCATCCCTTGCTTTACCTACACAAAGACCGATTTCCTGTACGTTATGGTAATAGCTACAGAATTGCTAGACTTACATCTGGCGAATCCTTTGACTTATCATTTACCCCAGAACTACTTAGAGAAAGTATCCCTAACTACTCTTTTTTATTTTACAATGAACCTTATGAAATTGAATTTTTAGAAAGCACACTTTATTGGGCCAAAATCAAAGTAAAAACTCAAGCGCTTTGTTTAAAAGATGATCCAACTATAACACTCTCCGACCAAAACATATTTAGCCAATTTCATGAGGGTGGTAGCTCTGAAGAATTTGTTATTGAGATAACAAACAACGATAGTCCAGCATGTGCTGTTCGTGAGTTTGAACTTGATACGAGCTTTCCTGCCGGTTTTGTTGAAGCAATAGGGCCAACTTCGATTTCAGTACCAGCCACCGAAACAAAAGAAATTACATTTAAGATAAACACTCCAAACAACACTTCACAATACAGCTCTGACCCACTCTTTTCTATTAGGGTACTTTCAAGCGGTGAAAGCTTTTTTAGTAAAAATGGTATTTGGAAAATCACCAACAGTATCTGTAGCAAAAATGATTTAGAAGTTGACATTATCCCCGTTGACGGTATTCAACAATTAGAACCTCTAGGCCAAACAAATTTTAATATCAAAATTACGAACAAAGACACTGGGATTCCCAATGCAAATGCCTGTACCCCCAGATCACTATCTTGGAGTATCAATAACCTAAACTCTGCCTTCCAATACAACTTCTACTCTTCATGGCCTAACTTTAATCAAACAAATGTAGTTTTAAATGCTGGAGAATTCATCATTTTTCAATTAACCATACAAGCCCCTGTAGATACCTTTAACCACAATAATCAAAATTTTACTTTTAATCTTAATGAGATTAACCAAAGCACAATCTCAAAAGTGCTTAAACTTATTCTTGTTAACGCTCGCTCTGATCTCCAATTATTTCATCAAAATAAAATTGCCTCCCAAAGCTCTGATTTCTTTTATGAAAATTCCATCACAACCGTTAGACAAGGAGTCAATGTAAAAGCCAACGAAGGCGAAAATGTGCTACTTGAATTTAGACTCACTAGGCCTACAGCCGACGATCAACAGATTTGTCTAAAGAGTTTAGATATTCCTAGTTCCTATATTCAAAGCCTCAGCGGTCAGAATATTTCTGCTTTTCCCAATGTCGATTATCTTCCTTTTGACATTTGTAAAACGATTCTTGCCGGTGAAATATCGACTTTTTTCCAGATCAAGGTTCTTAATGATTTAAACGATCACGAACACGATGAATATATTTATTTTAATGTAAGCCTTGACCCCGATAACTCAAATTATATAAATGAAGATGGCGACTTTCACCGGATCAAAATACAAAGAAAAAGTATTGACCAAGCTGATTTTAAGCTAAGAACCTACTTCCCAGGGCAGGCCGGCAACCCTCATCAAGACAAACTCTTCATTAGCTGGACCGTGAAAAACTGGTGTTCTTATAAAGTAATTTATTCAGACGACTTTCATCTAAATCCAAGCAATCCAAACTGGCAAACACTATATGACTACCCTCAATTTCGCAGAGTCGGCTTAAGCTCCGATCCACAAGTGGCCCCACTACAAGTGATTGAAAACTTCAGCGGAATAGCCGACCCTGACTTTAGCCCTATAAGGGTTTACAAGGTAGAACAAGTTTTTTGCCCTTAAAACGCTAAATAAAATCCTGCTGATCACCTTTTGTTTAAGGCTCAGATATCTCCGTCAACGACTTTAACTTCAACAGGGTAAAAATAGAAATGTTCCGGTTTCAAATCCGAGAACGCTGGGTCTGCAAGTTGACTTCGGTACATAATTGGAGTTGGCCCCTGACCTATACTAAAAGTATCTGCAACCTTTTGCAGCCCGTGATCGGGAGATGAATTAACAGCATATCTTGCACGAACAGCAGTCTCGATTTTCATATCATAACGATTGGGAACAATATATTGTAACCGTTTTTTAGTGTTGGCGTTTAACATTTCAACAATTCTGGTAAAAAGAATTTTAGATCCTACAGATGATTCTTGCTCCAACTCATTACCTGTAAAAATATAACTTGTCTCCGTCGACCACAAAGAAGAATCAGTTTTAAGTATCTCATCTGCACCTAGATTCTTCTCACTTTTATACATAGATAAAACACGGAGTAATCTATTGTTAAAAAGAGGCAGTAAGGTCAAATCAGACCCTTCCGTAGAATATCTTTGTAATTGTGACAAAGGCAATACTGCGAATGCTAGGACAGCTGCTTCTTGATCAAATACATCTACTATATCTAAGAGAAAAAGATAAGAATGAAGTTCTAGATATCGACGAAAGAGATCTTCATCAACACTTATTAGAATAGAAAACAAGTCAGGATGCCCAATATTAGGATTTCTGAAAGATCGCAGTAAAAGGTCGATGGCAATCAGCTTTTCCCCATCTTCAATACTTTGATCTTGTAATTTTTGAGATATGGCCCGTCTGAAAAGAGCAATTTGACGATTAACTGCCTCAGAGGAAAAATTCATTACTGCATCATGAAGAGCCAAAGCAGTCGGGCGATGCTCTGTAATTACACGTTTTAGTTTGTCCTTAGAAAGTATCGACCCAAGTCTCAGTTCATCTGCAGCTACATATCCACTTAGTGGAGTTGGAAGCAAGGTGCTAGAATCCATTTCAAGCATAAATTCCTGCAATCTAATAACTTGATCATCTTGATAGTCTGAGGAAAAAACAAAACTAGGTTTTATAGTAATAGACATTGCGGCTTCTCTTGTTTTTGATACAGAAGTTTGACCAACCTTTGCCCCTAGTTCAAAGTCAATAAAAAGTGTTTCTTTGCTTGAGTCAGCGTCTCTTTTATCCTTATTTAAATGCGCATATACCTGTCTTAAATGAATCAATTCATGGGCTCTGTGTGCATCGTAAGTTATCCAAAGACTGTCTTCATTGGGACTGCTACTGAGATGAACACTGCCTCTTGAAAAGCCATGTGAACTATACAACGACATTAGTAAATCAAAGGACAACTCAGTAGGCAATTCACTCGCAAAACGAAATTGCACATTGGTGTTTGGATATATACTTTCCAGTTTAGAAGTGATAGCTAGCTGCAATACAGCTAATCTATGTAAACTGAAGATTCTACCCAAAAAAGCTTCAGCCATGTTACGCGCAGTTGAGATATGTTCTCGTTGCTTTTCAGACGAAGCTGCAGCACCTTCACTTTCTACTTCTGCTTGAGATTTAGCCATCTTTCGTAGCTCTGTTCGAACAGATGGAATAAACTGTTCAATCTCGTTAACCAGAATGTCAATCTCTGTCAATCTACTTTCTTTTACAAGCGAATAATTAAGAAAAACTTCAGAGAGCTTTCTTGCCTTATCTATTGCTTTCTCAAAAACTAAAAAAAGCTCATCAGGCAGATTGAGAGCGCTTTTTTCAGCAGAAGTAAATTCTTCATTTTCAACATCAACTAACTTTAATTTAGAAAGTTTTTTTAGTCTCCTATCACGCCGCTTAAATAATTGTTCTTCACAAGCAGCGTCTACAGCTGGACTTGCAAATGGGTCAATTTCACCTGTAACAGGGTCATTTTCTGCAAGGGAGCCGAAAGAAAACAAAAGTGTAGAAAAGAGCAAAAGTCTATTTCTTATAGAAAACATGATGTAACGCAATTTAACACAAGCAATATTAGCTACAAAGTTTTTTTAATGTGGAGATGGCCTCGAGAGGCTAAATAGCTAAATTTACAAACACAAAAGTCTATGATCATCTTTTGTTTAAACCAATCAAGTAGAGCTCTCTGCTTTTTATGCGGCTGGCTTCGGGTATAATCCGTTTGTTTTTTTTAAAAAACTTTTTAAAATTTTTATTGAATTCTTCAAAACCGGGGCCTTCAAATATTTTTACGATTAAATGACCACCACTTTTAAGAAAGTCATCTTGTACGGCTAAATCCAAAGCTTTTTGGCACAACTCAATAGAGTTAGCGCAATCACTATCTACAATTCCAGAGGTGTTCACCATGGCGTCGCTCATAATGACATCAAAACTTTTATGGGCGGCCAACAACTCATTGTCTCTACCCAGACTTAAAATATCTTCTTGGGCAAAGCTTATATTTTTTTGGGCGAAATTTACATTCTCTAAATCAAAGCCCAGCAACTTTGCTTTCTTGCCAACCTTAGAATGAGCATACTCAAGCCATGAACCAGGAGCGCAGCCCAAATCAAGCACGTCCATGCCTCTTTGAAAGATCTGACAGCGGCGATCTATCTCTTGTAACTTATAAGCCGAACGCGCGCGCAGGCCGTCCTTTTTGGCTTTTTGATGGAAAAAATCTTTTTTGTGATAGGCTTTCACGAATTTGTCTTAGACCTTATAACAACTACAATGCCAAATGAAAGAGAAAAAGAGCTCCTCTTTTACCATCAAGACCCAGACCTAAAAGAAGGGGATTTGGAGGCTTTTAAGCGCGTTTTACGCAGCCGAAGAAGCGTAAGAGTCTTTGAAGACCTAGCCATTGCTGACTCTGTAATAGAAGACTGTCTCGAATCTGCCACCCTGGCCCCCAACTCCTCAAATCTACAGCCCTGGGAATTTTACTGGGTGAAAGATCAAAAGAAAAAGCAGCTTATAATTGAAGCCTGTTTTTCTCAACCGGCAGCCAAAACAGCCCAGGCTTTAATTATATGTGTGGCTCGTACCGACACCTGGAAAAGAAACAACCGACTTATTTATGAATTCTTAAAAGCCAAAGGTGATAAAGTTTCACCGGCTGCCCTAAATTATCACGCAAAGATGGTTCCCTATATGTACTCCTTAGGACCGCTCAATGTTTTTGGCATTCTTAAAAAAGTTGTTTCATTTTACTTGGGTTTTTTTAAAGCCGTTCCTCGCAAACCTTTTAACAAAGCGGGACTGCAAACTTGGGCTGTAAAAAGCACCGCCCTAGCCTGTGAAAATTTAATGCTGGCTTTTAGAGCCCACGGCTATGACAGCTGCCCCATGGAAGGACTCGACAGCTACCGAGTTAAAAAAGTATTAGGCTTAGGTCGCCACGCAGTTGTGACCATGGCTATTGGCGCCGGAAAAAGAAGCCCTAAAGGAGTATACGGACGACAAATGCGCCTTAATAAAAAATATTTTATCAAGGAAGTTTAGGACTAATTACTTGTATAAAATAAGCAAAGCACAAAGATGACAAACAAAGCCCATCAAAACAAAAATATGCCAAAGTTGATGAAAAGCAAAATAAGGCGGCTTGGGATTTGGCCACTTAAATGCATAAACAAGCGCCCCCACACTATAAAAAATAGCTTCGGCTACAATAAGAGAGAATACAGGACCGCTTAAATTTGCGTATAATTCTCCAACACACATAAGTGCCAACCAACCCATAGCAAGATAATTCGCTACTTGAAAAAACCTATTTCTAAACATGAGAGGCAAACGCCGTCTAAACTGGGTAAAAAGAATTCCCGCAACCGCAATAGACCATACCAAAATCAACATTCGACTTCTTAAAGGTTCATCAAGCGCGGTCATCATGACCGGAGTGTAACTGCCGGCAATTAATAAAAAAATTGCAGAATGATCTAGATCTTTTAAAAAAAAGGTGAGCTTTTGTGAGAGGTTGAAACTCTCAGTCATAAAATGCATCAAAGCGCTTGCGCCAAACAACAAGGCCGCACTCAAACAAAATGCCAAAGCTCCCACAAAATAATCGGGCTTACCATGGGATAAATAACTAAGAGCTACCAGCCCAATCAGAGCAATGACCACACCTAAGGCATGAGAGGCTGAGTTAAAATTATTGGCAAAGTAATCAAATAAACGCCATTCACTTTTTATTTGAATGTTTTTATAAGCTTTGCTCATGCCTAGACCAAGCTAGCAGCTAAAAGCTCGTCTCGCCAGGACTGACTCCTTAGAGCTCATGAAAACAAAAAAGCCGCCCTCTCTAAGTGAGAAGGCGGCTTTTAAACGCAAATTTAAGCCTGAATGTTTGAAAGTAGGAGCTTCTTAGAAGCCGCCCATTCCTCCCATACCGCCCATTCCGCCCATGCCACCCATAGCACTTGGATCCATACCAGCGCCAGCAGCAGGAGCATCGTCTTTCTTAGGAGCTTCAGCAATCATACATTCTGTAGTCAGAAGCAGACCAGAGATAGAAACGGCATTAAGTAAAGCCGAACGAGTTACTTTTACTGGATCTACTACCCCAGCCTTTAGTAAGTCTTCGTATGTTTCTGTAGCCGCATTAAAACCGTAGTTCTTATCACTTTTTTGCTTAACGTGATCAACAACAACAGCGCCGTCTAGACCAGCATTTTGCGCGATCTGACGAAGAGGCTCTTCAATAGCTCTGCGAATGATTTTGATTCCAGTTTGTTGCTCTGGATTGTCGAGCTTCAAAGAAGCAAGAGCTGACTCAGTTGCTTTAATAACAGCGACGCCACCACCAGCAACAATACCTTCTTCTACAGCTGCTCTCGTTGAATTAAGCGCATCTTCTACACGAGCTTTTTTCTCTTTCATTTCGACTTCAGTAGCAGCGCCAACATTTATAACGGCCACACCACCAACAAGCTTAGCTAAACGCTCTTGTAATTTTTCACGATCGTAATCAGATGTTGTTTCTTCAACTTGACGACGAATCGTGCTTACACGATCATCAATTACTTTTTTATCGCCGGTTCCATCAACAATTGTTGTGTTGTCTTTGTCGATAACAATTCTCTTAGCTTCACCTAGATCAGAAACTTGAATATTTTCTAATTTCATTCCAAGGTCTTCACTAATAACTGTACCGCCTGTAAGAGTGGCAATGTCTTTTAACATTTCTTTACGACGATCACCAAAACCAGGAGCCTTTACAGCCGCAACCTTAAGTGTTCCGCGCAAACGGTTTACAACCAAAGTGGCTAAGGCTTCGCCTTCAACATCTTCTGCAATAATTAAAAATGGACGTTGAGATTGAGCAATTTTTTCTAGAATTGGCAAAAGATCTTTCATAGAAGAAATTTTCTTTTCGAACAAAAGAACATAAGCGTTTTCTAAAACAGCTTCCATTCTTTCAGAATCGGTAATGAAATAGGGAGAAAGGTAACCGCGATCAAACTGCATTCCTTCCACAACATCTAGAGTGGTTTCCATAGATTTTGCTTCTTCAACAGTGATCACACCATCTTTGCCTACTTTTTCCATTGCATCAGCCAAAATATTTCCGATTTCTTTGTCGGAGTTAGCAGAGATTGTAGCTACCTGTGCAATTTCATTTTTACCAGAAACCGGTTTTGCGAAACTTTTTAGTTCCTCAATAATTTTTTCTGTGGCAATATCCAAACCTCTTTTAAGTTCCATTGGGTTGTGACCAGCAGCAACCATCTTGGCACCTTCACGGTAAACCGCTTGAGCCAATACAGTAGCTGTAGTCGTTCCATCACCAGCATCATCATTTGTTTTTGATGCTACTTCACGGACCATCTGAGCTCCCATGTTTTCGAACTTGTCTTCTAAATCAATTTCTTTTGCTACCGAAACACCATCTTTTGTTACCAAAGGGGCTCCAAAAGATTTTTCGATAATAACGTTGCGACCGCGAGGACCTAACGTTGCTTTTACTGCTTGTGCAAGAATATTAACCCCAGTCAGGATTGAACGTCTTGATGTTTCACTAAACGTGATCATTTTTGCCATTTTTATTTCTCCTTTTAAATTTTATATAATTATGATTCTAGAACGCCTAGAACATCATCTTCTTTAAGAATCAAACGATCTTCGCCTTCAACTTTTATTTCTGTGCCGGCATACTTACCAAAAAGGATCCGATCACCTTTTTTAATATCGAGCGGGCGCACTTTGCCATCTTCCAAGTAGCGTCCATTGCCTACAGCTACTACTTCCGCTTCCAGCGGTTTTTCTTTAGCTGTGTCTGGAATAATAATTCCACCCTTGGTTGTTTCTTCTTCGTTCAATCGTTTTACGATCAATCTATCGTGTAAAGGTCTAATTGCCATACTTTCTATAACCTCCTAAAAAAGTCTATTAAAAGCTCTTTACTCTCTTTCGATTCAGCTTAGAAGCTTTTTATTAGGCTCCGCGCGAAGCGACATTAAGCAAGAACTCTTTGCTTGTGCTCAAAAATGGGTACGCAAAAGCCAGAATCAAGAGAGCTTGAATAATTATTTAGAAATAACTTTTGACCGCAACAAAAACTACAATTATTTCAATATCTTACAAATGACTCGTCGCGATTCAAAATTACCATGCAGCAAAAGGAAAACAGCTCCTTGATGTTTTTGTACCAAGAAAGTTTTTAGACTAGAATGTCAATTTGGCGGGCGACATAGCCAAGTGGTAAGGCAGGGCTCTGCAAAAGCCTTATCCCCGGTTCGAATCCGGGTGTCGCCTCCATATTTGAATGCTCCAAAATGGAGATTTTGCGGTCCATACCGGACACATGGTTTACACTTTATACCGAGCACATAGTTTACACTTTGTAGGCAAAGGGGTTATCGACTGGCTCAACCCTTCCATTGTCCTCGTCAAAATATCCTAAATCATAATCCAT